>ENA-UEYG01000043-UEYG01000043.1-human-gut-metagenome-genome-assembly--contig:-NODE-43-length-76204-cov-6.679312_pt1 | contig 76204 bp, 58 predicted proteins | sample MGYA00242933_ERZ507934 | MGnify/ENA primary metagenome ERZ507934 (study PRJEB26167, sample SAMN06115527) | human gut metagenome | host: Homo sapiens | place: China:Zejiang | collected 2015-11-10... | reverse complement strand
TAATCAATATTCCGTTTTGGAATAAGAAAAGTTTATTCAAACATGCATTCACCATTAAGAAAGAATCCGTCTTCCCTATATCGGCATAAGCGAGGCGGAATGCGGGTTCCGGGGCGGCGAGGCTCGCTGGCGCAACGCAAAAAAGGTGCGAGGAGGCTGCCACAAGGTTTCCGCCCCCTCCATCCGAGGGTAACACCGGGCGTTTGAACTTCATCGCCCTATCATGTATGAACAGAAACCGTTACGGAGCGGAGCCCGGATATGGAGAGACGCGCTACGACGCCAACCGCGCACGCCTCAAGCGTCAACCGAAAAAAACGAAACAGGCGAAAGGAAAGCTGTAATGGAACAGATTATATTGACTGGAGATCGGCCCACCGGAAGATTGCATGTCGGCCACTACGTCGGTTCGCTGAAGCGCCGGGTGGAGCTCCAGAACTCCGGCAAGTACGACAAGATTTTCATCATGATCGCGGACGCGCAGGCGCTGACCGACAACGCCGAGCATCCCGAAAAGGTGCGCCAGAACATCATCGAAGTCGCCCTCGACTACCTCGCCTGCGGCCTTGATCCGGTAAAATCCACGATGTTCATCCAGTCGCAGATCCCCGAACTCTGCGAACTCTCTTTCTACTATATGAACCTTGTGACCGTGGCCCGGCTCCAGCGCAACCCCACAGTGAAATCCGAAATCCAGATGCGCAACTTTGAAGCCAGCATCCCGGTCGGTTTCTTCACCTACCCGATCAGCCAGGCGTCCGACATCACGGCCTTCAAGGCAACGGCCGTGCCCGTGGGCGAGGATCAGGCCCCGATGCTGGAGCAGACCAAGGAAATCGTCCGCAAGTTCAATGCGGTTTACGGGGACACGCTGGTCGAGCCCGAGATGCTGCTCCCGGACAACAAGGCCTGCCTGCGCCTGCCCGGCATCGACGGCAAGGCCAAGATGAGCAAGTCGCTCGGCAACTGCATCTATCTGGGCGAGGACGCGGACGAGGTCAAAAAGAAGGTCATGTCCATGTTCACCGACCCGAACCACCTCCGAGTGGAAGACCCCGGTCAGGTCGAGAATAACCCCGTATTCATCTATCTGGACGCTTTCAGCCGTCCAGAACATTTCGAGCGCCACTTCCCGGACTATCAGAACATTGAAGAAATGAAGGCCCACTATACCCGTGGCGGCCTCGGCGACATGAAGGTCAAAAAGTTCCTGAACAACGTCCTTCAGGACGAACTGGAACCCATCCGCAATCGCCGCCGGGAACTCGAAAAGGATATTCCCGCCATCTATGACATCCTCAAGGAAGGCAGTATGCGGGCCCGCGAAGCCGCCGCCCGGACGCTGGATGACGTAAGACGGGCCATGAAAATCAACTATTTTGAAGATATGGATCTGATTAACGAACAGGCGAAAAAATACGCCCGCCCATGTGAATGAGCTCTCAAGTCGTGTGAAGACATTGTGGAAGGGAAGGAAAACGTTTCTGAAGAAAAGCGAGCCCTCCCTTCCACAAAGAAGAAAGGCCCCGGCATTCCCCTACTCAGGCAAGGGAACGGGGCCTTTTCGCTCATCAATGAAGCCGTGTTACCGTCCGGCTTCCCACCAGCGGGAGAGCTCACCGTCCGAAGCGACGGGCAGAGCGACGGGCTCACCGAGCAGGGGCAGGAGAAGCCGATACGGCTTGCCTCGGCTCGCCGCCACAATCCGTTTGAACGGATCATCCCACGTATGGTAGGCAATGGCGAACTTCCCCATGTGGCCCGGGAGCAGCGCGCGGGCGCGCAAATCTTCCGCGGCCTGCGCCGTGTCTTCCGGCATCATATGGACGTACCGCCAGTTCTCGTCGTATTGCCCGCAGTCGAGCATAGCGAGATCAAACCCGCCGAAGCGTGCGCCGATTTCCGCGAAATGCTTGCCGTATCCGCTGTCTCCGCTGAAAAAAATCCTGCGCTCAGGGGTAACAAGGGCAAAGCCCGCCCAAAGGGTCTTGTTCCGGGTCAGTGAGCGGCCCGAGAAATGGCGGGCGGGCAGGATGTGGATGGCAAAGCCCTCTTCCCCTTCAAGGGCGGAATACCAGTCTCCTTCGAAAACCGTTTCCTTGCCATAGCCCCACGCTTCAAAATGGGCCCCGACGCCGAGGGGGCAGACAACCTGCCCCACCTTGGACCGAAGCGCCGTTGCCGTGGCATAATCCAGATGATCCCAATGATCGTGGGAAATGAGCAGGTAATCGATGTCCGGCATGTCCTCGGCGGTGTAGAGGTTCGTCCCCTCGAACGCCCTGTTGGCAAAAAAGACCGGCGAAGCAAAGGTGCTGAACACGGGATCTATCAAAATACGCCTGCCGCCGAGCTGCACAAAGTAGGAAGAATGGCCGAGCCAGACAACGGTATCCGTATTCCTGTCGAGCGCCCGCAGATCGGTTTTCGCTGAAGGCATGGGACGAGCCGGCTTCTGCCCTTCCGTTGACGAAAAAACGTATTTCATCAACGCGCCCACAATGCCGCCGTTCCCCTTTATGAGCGGCAGCGGCTCCGTGTTGCGAAAGGCGCCGTCTTCATAGTGAGGCGACTGCGATATAGCGTCAAGACGGGCACCTTCAGGCAACTTGCCGAATGAAGCCTGCGACATGAAAGCATACCCTCCCCCGATAAGAATGCAAAGTAAAAGGACCAGACCGAACGCCACGCGCATACCCCTTTTCATGGAATCTCCAGACTTTCTCTCTTTTCAGACGCGGACGGGATACGGCGGCGGCCCCGGCTATTCCTCGGAACCGCCCTACCGTCCCCGCCGATGCCCTTCGCGCGCATCGGCGGAGATCCCGAACACCTTATACGGTGATTAGCTCGTATTGATTGTTCCCCATGCCTTGAAGCTTCATGTACTCAAGCTGGCGCAGGCCACTGCGGGACTCAATGCGTTCCACGAGGTCGCGCCGCTGCGCTTCGGGCAACGCATAAACCATATCCACTGAAGCCTGATCGACGGCCAGAATATCCGTCGAGGCAATGATCCCTAAATCCGGCGTGGTGGGTGCCGCCGCGCCGAGCCCGGCACAGTCGCAATCCACGGACATGTTCCGGAGCACGTTGATATAGGTAATATGTTGCCCAAAATGATTGGTAATGGCTTTGCCGCCTTCTACCATCCGCTCCATGAACAGCGGGCCTCCCGGCCAGCTCCCGTCGCCCGGAAGCTGATGGATCTGCTGCTTGCCCAGCTTCCCTGAGGCGCAGCCGATGGAAATGTTTTTGAGCGATCCGCCGAAACCGCCCACAGTATGGCCTTTGAAGTGGGTCAGCACCAGCATGGCGTCATAATTCAGGATATGTTTGCCGACGGACACTTCCGTAAGCCATTTCCCGCCGGGAATGGGAAGGCTTACGTCGCCGTCCTCATCCATGATGTCGACGGGGCAGAAGGTCCAGCCGTTGGTCCTCAGGGTTTCACGATGCCCTTCCGTGGTCTGCCTCGGACTGGGATACAAAACATTGCATTCCACAATGCTGCTGTTCGGAATGTTCGCCTGGAACCCCCTGACCATTTCGCGGGGTAAAATATTCGGACCATGCGGTTCGCCCGTATGCAGCTTGATGGCGATCTTGCCGCTCATGCCCTGATTGACGCGGGCATAGACCTTCATCAATCCTTCGAGGCTGATGTCCTTCGTAAAAAAGACCTTGGCCTTTTCCTGCGGCGCGGCCATAGCAGTATCGACTCTGAATAAGCCACCCAAAGCGAAAGCCCCTGCAGTGAGCGCTCCGCCTTTCAGAAAACTCCGGCGGGAAAACTGTTCAGCCATATTGTGAACTCCTTGATTGCCTCTCCGCAATGATGCTTGCAACCTTTTTATTCATTCTTCTTTCAAAGAACTCTTGACACCCTGCAGCAGGATGACGGGAAACGTATGGACGCTGTACGTTTCCAAAAACGAGATTCCAACGTGCGGCACACATAAGGCATTGCCACACACAACCCGGCCTTTCAATGCAACGGCCCTAGTTTCCCGTGTATTGTTCTTCCGTTACTTTTTCCAGCCACTCGACGTTGTTCCCATCCTCTTCTTCAGCCACGGAAATATGGGTCATGGCAACGCCGGGCGCGGCTCCGTGCCAGTGTTTGACATATGGAGGGAACCAGACCGTATCGCCGGGGCGGACCTCCTGAATCGGCCCACCCTGCACCTGAACCCTGCCGACCCCAGCCGTAATGATCAGAGCCTGCCCCAGAGGATGGGTATGCCACACCGTACGGGCTCCCGGCTCGAAGGTGACGTAAGCGCTTGAGGCGCGTGCCGGCGTATGGACCGGGAACAGGGGATCGATGCGGACCGTGCCGGTAAACCATGCATCCGGCCCCTTGATGGAAGGCTGCGAACCGTTGCGCAGGATGACCGGTTCGCTCACAGCGGTGGAAAGCGTATCTTTTTCCATATGACGGACTCCTTTGCCGACAATTTTCTCTGTAAGAAACATATCCGGCCCCTATGCCGAAGAACAGATACGATCCTCTTTTATTCTTGCCTTATTCTCTCAGTGGGGCTTGTCAGGGGAAAACGGCGCCTGAGCCTTCCGGAACCCGCCTCAGCTTCGAAACGCACCGGACTGGCGAGCCCCGCAATCGTCCCAGGCTCTTCAAAACAAGAAGTTCAACACATGGCGAAAGCACAAAGGATGCCGCTGAAAAAAGGGCTAAAAAAAGCGCCGAACTTCTCTCATCAAGAATTCCGGCGCGTTGAAAAATCTCGCGTGTAAAGGCTGGAAACAGCCCTATCTCATTCACTCATCGCATACCTGAACGACCTCAAATTGAGGGCCGACAATAGCGAGAACGATTCGAACGTACATAAAAAACATGGCCACTCTTCTGAACGCCCGCACATCACTGACAGCAAGTTTATTGTCCGGCATCGGTTCCTCCATGAGCTTTTGTCCACGTACAGAGCCTCAAAAGACAATGACGAAAAAACAAAACGGACCGACAGATTGCTCTGCCAGCCCGTTTACTTTCTTATGGTGCCGAAGGGGAGACTCGAACTCCCATGAAGGAACCTTCACTAGACCCTGAACCTAGCGTGTCTACCAATTCCACCACTTCGGCGCGAAGAAATTTCTAGCGAAAAGCACCTTCCTTGGCAAGCTCTTTTTTCGTTTTCGGGCAATTTTTTTTCTCCGGGCAATACGACAACGCTAACACAGCGTTATTCCGCGTTTTCATCAAAACCAGCATGGTGAACCGCTTCTGTCGTTCCGCACCTCCCCTCGCTGCGCCATTCTCCGTATCGGCTTTCCATACGGCCCGAACAGGCTTCAACGTACTTCCGCTGTTGTGGAACAGATCTGGCGGCAACCGCTTTGTAAAAATATTTTTACCGAAAAAACGGTAGGTTGTTCCGTTCGAATAGGGTATGAGGCATGTTTCGTGCCGCGCCGGGGAATGTCCCCTCAGCCGCTTCCGTCATTCGGGAACGGCTCCGCGCGGCGACCGGCGAACCTCAACTCGTTTGCAATGATTCAGGTGTCTGCCCATGCGACGGATTTTATGGTGCATCATCTCCCTGTGCCTTATCCTTCTCAGCCTCGCGCTGCTTCTCCGGTTCCGTGATGATGCCGAACCCCTTCCCGCTCCGCTCGAAAACGTGGTTTCCCACGTGGAAAGACTGTTGTCCTTGTCTCCCGAACATGCCGTGGACGGATTCAAACAGGATGAAGAGGAAGAGGTGCAAAAAGAGGAGGGCGAAGAGGAAGACGCCAAGGAAGCCGACGTCTATGAGGCCAATCCGCGCTATACCATCGAACAGGACCCCGAACAGGGAGAAGTCCTCCGCAGCGAGATCCAGAAAGGCGATACGGCGGGCAAAATCCTTGGGGACTGGATGGACGCAAACGAGCTTGCCGAGCTGCTCACGGCGGCCAAGCCGGTATATGCCCTGACCAAGGTCCGTTTCGGCCAGCCCTTCGCCGTTGTCCGAGATCCGCAGACCAAGGCGTTCCGGTGTTTCAAGTACGAAATCAATCAGGAAAAATACCTCATCGTCGAGAAGAAGGACGACCGTTTCGTCGCCCGGCTTGAAGAGATCGACTACCAGACCTCGCTGGCGGTCATCAAAGGCGAGATCAAGAGCACGCTTTCCGGAGCCGTAACCGAACAAGGCGAAAATGTGGCGCTGGCCATTGCCCTTGCGAACGTCTTCGCTTCCGAAATCAATTTCATCAGCGACCTACGGGAAGGCGACGCCTTCGAGGTGCTGGTGGAAAAGCGTTTCCGCCATGATGCGTTTGAGGGGTATGGACGCGTGCTCGGTGCGAAGTTCACCAATCAAAGCAAGCAACATACGGCCTATCTGTTCCACAACGAACGCGGCCGGGAAACATACTACAATGCGGAAGGCGACAACCTCCACCGGGAACTGCTCAAGGCTCCGCTCTCGTTCCTGCGCGTGACCTCGCGCTACAGCATGGCGCGCCGGCATCCGGTCTTTGGCAACACCCGGCCCCATCAGGGCATCGATTACGGCGCCCCCACCGGAACCCCCATTATGGCCGTGGGCGACGGGATCATTACCAATATCGGGCGGGCCGGAGGCTACGGCAAACAAGTCATTATCCGCCACGACAACGGGCTGGAGTCGCTCTACGGGCATATGTCCCGTTTTGCCAAAAACATAAAGAACGGCAAACGCGTCCGGCAGGGGCAAACCATCGGCTACGTGGGTGCGACCGGCACGGCGACCGGCCCCCATCTCGATTTCCGTATCCGGAGGCAAGGGCAGTTCGTCAATCCGGACAAGCTGATCATCCCCCGCGATCAGGCGCTGGAAAAACAACGCATGGCGGACTACAAACTGGTCGTCCATGCCGTGGACGCCTATCTGACGGGCAAGGATACGGCCAACTACGATCCCGATACATGGTTCAAGGATGAAGACTAACCGGCCTCTCGCATGGCGGTACCGTCTGACAGCGAAGAGGCCTCCCCCGTGCTGGCTATTCGCGGTTCCACCCGTGGGGCGCTGAACGTATTCCCGTTTCTCCGCTCGACCGTTCCAATCCGCGAAAGGAACCATCTTCCCACTAGACCGCCCATAAAAAACGCCTTGCCGAAAAATCATCGGCAAGGCGTTTTTTATGGGTGAGTCTCACAGGCTGCTATGAAAGCACCATCTTCTTTTCTCCAGCCTGATATACGGCGGAGAGTTCCGCATACAGGTTCTTGATGCGCTCGAAACGGGCCGCCGCTTCCGGCGTATCGCACAGGCCCATGATGGGGCGGCTTGTGTAATAGCTGGAATCCTCCGCCGGGCTGGTGCAATGGAACAGTTCCCGGATCATCTTCTGATCGTGGGGGATATTAAAATCCTTGCTCGTATTCTCGTAGCCGAACAGATAAAACAGTTCGGGGAAGCCGCTCCACGCGATGGCCGACGCGCACATGCAGCAAGGCTGATGCGTGGCGACGAAGATGCAGTCCTTGGGGTCGGGATGGCCCTGCAACTCCCAGAATTGCTTGATGGCGTAGACTTCGCCATGCCAGAGCGGGGAAAACGCCTCCATATTGGTTTCGGCGAGGACGAGAGACAGATCGTCCTTCCGCAGCACCGCCGCGCCGAAGACCTTGCAGCCGATGGCGACGCGCTTGCGGGTCAACGGGGCGACGTCGTATTCGATGACGTCCATCAGACGGTTAAACAGCTTTTCCTGCATCGTGTTGCTCCTGTATCCCTGCGGATGGCGCGGGATCATGTTGTTCCGTATTGCCGTTCTCTTCCCTAGCAGATCCGCGCCGCCGGGAAAAGGCCGGACCATGCCCGGCCGGAACCGGAGTCATTTCAGCAGTTCTCCCACAAAAGCCCTGCCTATCCACAGGCAGATCATACGGAGTGCGTTTTGTCCAACCCTTTTTGCCCTCCCCCTTCCGTCTTCCTTGATGCGGCGGCATTCTCGCGGAACGGGACACACTGGATATTTTCCGCAATCCGGTGTAAGGATCGGTTCCGGCGAATCTGTACAACCATCTTTTTTCCATTGAGAATACGCCGGAACCATCACTCTTAACCCAACGGAACTTCACATGATGCGCCGCCTGCTAGTCCTCCTTTCCCTGCTCGTCCTTGCCGCCGTCCAGCCTGCGCACAGCGCCCCGCTCAAGCTTGGCGTCCTCCCCGCCGCCGACACCATCGTCCTGCACGTCGCGGCGGACGAAGGCCTGTTCGCCAAACAGGGGCTGGAAGTGGAGCTTGTCCCCTTCCAGAGCGCGCTGGAGCTCGGTGCCGCCATGCGGGCGGGGGCGCTGAGCGGGCATTTCGGGGATATCATCAACGTCCTCATGCAGAATGAAAGCGGCTCGCCGCAAGCTATTGTGGCGACGACTTCGCACTCCTCCCCGGACAACCGCTGTTTCGGACTCGTCGTCTCCCCCAAGTCCAAAGCGCAAACGCTGGCCGACCTCAAAGGGAAGGACATTGCGGTTTCCAGCGCCACCATCATTGATTTTCTGCTCGCGCAGCTCCTCCAGCAGGAAGGGGCCGCTCCCGATTTCCTGAACCGGCAGGATATCCGCCAGATCCCGGTACGCCTCCAGATGCTCCTGAGCGGGCAGATCGAATCCGCCCTGCTCCCCGAGCCGCTGGTGTCCCTTGTGGAGGCAAAAGGAGCGCGCACCATCCTGAACGACTGCAAGCTGAATACGCCGCTGGCGGTCATCGCCCTGAAGCGCGACGTGCTCGACGCCCCCGACGGCGCACAGACCGTGGCGAAATTCCGCGAGGCCCTCAGGGAAGCGGCGAAGCGCATCAACGAAACCCCCGATGCCTACCGCCCGATCATGGAGGCCAAGGGCCTGCTGCCCAAGGGCGCTTCCGCCAACTACACGATGGTGCGTTTCGACATGACGCACACGCCGACCGGCCTGCCTTCCGAGGCGGACATCAAGACCTTCGCGGACTGGATGAAGGCCAGCCGTATCCTCAAGAAAGACCCCGCCTATGGGGATGTGGTCTTTCAGTGAGCCGCGCGTCCGATGCGGGCATCGCCGTCCGTGATCTGAGCAAGGGCTACGGCGAAGGCCCGGTTCTGGACGGCCTTTCCTTTGATCTGCCCTCCGGGGAAACCCTTTCCGTCATCGGCCCCTCGGGATGCGGCAAAAGCACCCTGCTCTACCTCCTCGCGGGGCTGGACAAGCCGGACCGGGGCACGGTAAGTACCGGGGAAGTCAGCAGGCGCGACAAGGGAAGGATTTCGTTCATCCTGCAGGATTATGGGCTCTTTCCGTGGAAGACGGTGCAGGAGAACTTGTCCCTGCCGCTCGAGCTTCAGGGAGTCGCACCGTCCACGCGCCGGAAAGCAGTCGCGGACATGCTGGACGAACTAGGGCTGGGCGGCTTGGGGATGCGCTATCCCGTGCAGCTCTCGGGAGGCCAGCGGCAGCGCGTCGCCATAGGCCGGGCCCTGATTACGGACCCGGACATCCTGCTTATGGACGAGCCTTTTTCTTCCCTCGACGCCCTGACCCGCGAACACCTCCAGACGACCGTGCTGTCGCTGTGGCAACGCCGCCGTCCTACCTGCGTCCTTGTGACGCACAATGTTCCTGAAGCCGTGTTTCTTGGCAAGCACGTCATGGTGATGAACGGCCATCCCGCCCGTACCGTCATGTGGCTGGAAAACCCCTGTTTCGGCGACGCGGACCCCCGCGGCGAGGAGCGGTATTTCTCACTGACGAAAAAGGTGTACGCCGCCTTGTCGGAAACGAAGGATTTTTCATGTCCACACTGATCATCCTCTTGCTGTGCGGCGCTGCGGGCGGTTTCATCTTCGAATGGTTCGGCCTTCCCGGTGGGGCTATGACCGGAGCCATCATAGCCGTCATTCTTCTCAAGAGCTTTTCCTCGCTTCCTCAGGCGGCCTTTCCCCGGCCCTTCCAATTCTGCATCTATGCGGGCCTTGGCGTGCTGGTCGGAAACATGTACCGGCCGGAAATGCTGCTGGCGGTCCGGGACACGTGGCCCGTACTGGTGATCAGCACCTTGCTGGTACTCGTCGCAGGGATGCTCATCGCCATTTTCGTCGTCAAATTCGGCAACCTCGACGTCACCAGCGCCTATCTCGCCACCAGCCCCGGCGGCCTGAACGTGGTGGTCGGCCTCGCCGCCGATATGGGGCCCAATGCCCCCATCGTGCTCGCCTATCAGATGGTCCGGCTTTACACCATCATCCTTACGGTTCCCCTCGCCGCCCGGATTTTGCACAAATTCCTGAGCTGAGGCGGGAAAAACGGAAGGGGCGTTTTGAAGGGCCTCTTCTGAAATCTCCGGAGCGCTTCCCGCGAGGATTCCGATGCAGGAAAACCACAGGGAATCGTACATACCTTATGTAAGCGTGCAGGGGACGTCCGTTTTCCAGCCGCTTGGATGAGGGCATACGGAAACGTGTTCTCCCCCATCACAGGCCTCCGAAGCCTCTTGCAACAATTATCTATTGATTAGGAAAAAAACATGCGTGCCCTCTTCCGTTACCTGCTGGCGCTGGCGGCCTTGTTGGCGATCTGGCAGATCGGATCGCTGGCGCTCGGCGAATTTCTGCTGCCGCGTCCTCTGGACGTGCTGGCTTATTTCGGGGAAGCGCTCACCACAGGCGTATTCTGGCAACATGCCTGGGCCAGCGCCTGGCGGGTGCTCTCCGCCATGAGCCTCGCGTGGCTGGTGGCTTTCCCGCTCGGGCTCATTCTGGGCCATGTCCGTTCCGTGGACAATACGTTGTCCCCGATGGTCTTTTTGACCTATCCCCTGCCCAAAATCGTGCTGCTTCCCCTGTTCCTGACCTTGTTCGGGCTCGGGGATCTGCCCCGCGTCCTGCTCATTGCCCTGACCACGGGCTACCAGATCCTCGTCGTCACGCGGGCCAGCGCACAGGGGCTCGACAAAAAATATCTCGATTCCTTCCGCTCCCTCGGCGGGACGCCGCTGCAGATGCTGCGGCATGTGCTCATCCCCGCCGCCTTGCCCGACGCCATGACCGCGCTCAAGGTCGCCAGCGGCACGGCTGTGGCGGTGCTGTTCATGGCTGAGTCCTTCGCCACGCGGCGCGGCCTTGGCTTTCTGATCATGGATGCGTGGGGACGGGGGGATCAGCTTGAGATGTTTACGGGCATCCTCGCTATGAGCCTGCTGGGGGTGGCCCTCTACGAATTGTGCAATGTGCTCGAAACGCGCAGTTGCCGCTGGCGGAACTTCCACATGGCTGGGAAACGCTGATGATGCCCGCGGAAATGCTCTGCGTGGCGGCTGGCGGGGCACTTGGCGCGCTGTGCCGCCACGGTGTTTCGCTCTGGTGCGCCGACCGCTTCGGCAAAGCCTTCCCCTGCGGGACGCTGCTCGTCAACGTCTCCGGTTCGCTGCTCATGGGCCTGCTGGCCGGATGCTGGCAGCGCTGGGGAACATCTTCCTTTTTCGCGCTGTTCGCGGGGGCTGGATTCCTCGGCGCGCTGACCACCTTTTCCACCTTCTCAATGGATACCCTCGCCGCTTTCCATGCCGGGCATCCCGCCAAGGCAGTGCTCAACATCGGGCTGAATACCACGTTATGCCTCACCGCCACGGCCGCGGCCTATTTTCTCATTGTCCCGTAATCGGAATCACGCCATGATCCTCTCCAGAAATGCCCTTGCCGTCATGCTCGGGGGCGGCGCGGGCGCGGTCTGCCGCGTCATGATGGGCCTCGCCGTGATGGAGAAGCTGCCATCCGGATTTCCTCTGGGCGTATTGTGCGTCAACGTGCTCGGCGGGTTCCTGATGGGCCTGCTTCAAGGCTGGATGCGGCGCACGGGCAACACGTTCGCCACGGGTTATTGTCTGCTCGGAACGGGCTTTTTGGGGGGCTTTACCACGTTTTCGACCTTCTCGCTCGACACGTTTCTGCTCTATCGCTCCGGCGATGCATCCTTGGCCGCGCTGAACATAGCCCTTAACATGGTGTTGTGCCTCTGCGCGGTCTGGGGTGGATACGCCCTGCTCGCCCCCCGCCCGGAACGCCCCACCGCATCCTCTTGAGAAGGATTTCTATACTCTTTCGGCCTTTTCTGATAGAAACTCCCCGTGTATCCCGGAATTCCTCCCGGAAAGGAAACGATATGCGTACTCTGTTGATGCTGCCCCTGCTCCTTCTGCCCTTTACGGCGCAAGCCGCGTCCCTGCTTCCGGGCGGCGACTATCCCGCCCCCGACTGCCGCTCCCCGCTGCGGCCTCTGCCCGGCGACAGCCCGATGGACTGGAGGATGTACCGCTCCGACATGGAAGCCTATCGCCAGTGCGTGGAGGCGTATCTCGCCACTGCCCGGCAAGATGCGGAGCGTATCCGCAAACGGATGGAAAAAGCCGTGCGCGAGTACAATGAAGAGTCGGGGAATCTGTAACAGCACCATCCCACCTCATGCGAACCTGACGTATGGCGGCCCGCTCCGATGTGGGGCGATCAATGCTGAAAGGCGTTCCTCCTTTTCCGAAGCGCCCCCGCATATAAGGCCCACCGATTCCAATCTGTTTGATATCTACTCCGAAGCCTTACGGACGGCGCTGCGCCATCCCTCCGAGGCCGGAGAGCCGATCCCGCGCGACGCTTTGTTCCGCAACCGGCCCCCTTTATGCAGCAAACCGACCCGCCGTCATACGGCGAGGAGTTTTCCATGACACGAGTGCTTGCCTGTTTGGCCATCGGAGCTTGGGTTTTCCTGCTCTGGCCTTTTCCGATCACGACGTTTATGGCCACGTGCATGGCCTGCGTCACCTATCCGGCATACCGCAAGCTACACCGGAAAATGTCTCCCTCGTGGGCCATGACAACATACACCGTGGGCCTCGCGGCCATCACGATCTTGCCGATCGCCACCGTGGTGTCGCTGGTGACGCCGCAAGCCGTCGCAGGGCTCAAAATTCTTGACGGCCTGCGCGACTCCGGCTGGATACACAGCCCGGAAGCCCAGGCGTGGTTCGCTTCCGTGGACGCATGGCTCAAAAACCTCCCTGGGCTTGAGGGCGGGCTGGATCAGCTTGCCAGTACCGCGGCGGGGCTTGCCGGGACGGCGGCCCGGACCGTGCTTGCGGGCGGCGTGGGCATTGCGGGCGGCGCGTTCCAGGCCGTGCTGGTGCTGTTCCTTTTTGTCATGATCACAATGATGTGCGTAACCCGTGCGGATCTTATCCACGAATTCGCCTGCCGCCTGACCCAGTGGCCTGCCGAGGTCATCGACCGTTTCGTTTCAACCATCCGTAAGGCCATCTTCGGCGTCCTGGTGGGAGTCGTGTTTGTCGCGCTCATTCAGGGGTTCCTGTGCGGTGTGGGCTTCGCCATCGCGGAAGTCCCCCAACCCGCGTTCTGGGGCCTCATTGCCGCATTCGTGGCCCCCATCCCTTTTGTCGGCACGGCTCTCGTCTGGCTGCCGGTATGCATTTGGCTGTGGCTTACGGGGTCCACGGTGGCCTGCATCGGCCTTGCCATCTGGTGTGCGCTGGTCGTAGCCGGGGTGGACAACCTGCTTCGCCCCTTCTTCCTGAAGACGGGGATCGACGCGTCGGTCGTTACGCTGATCCTCTCCATCCTCTGCGGCCTCGCCGCGTTTGGGCCGGTAGGCGTCTTCGCGGGGCCGGTGCTCGTCGCCGTCGCCATTCAGGCCGGCAACGAGAGTACCCTCTGCCGCAAGCACTGAGCATGATGACGCCATAAATCCGAAAGGCGGGTTCCCCCGCCTTTTTCTTTGTCCGAACGCCACAGACACTTACAGAAAACATATTGAAATATCATCTCAACTCATTGATGACAGAGAGAAAACCTCTCTAATCATCCCTACAGACTATTGTTCTCCATTCTCCTTATCATCATAAGAGCTATTCCATCCCCCGGAAACAACTGTTACCTGCGCGTACGGTCCAAACGATCCAACGTGCCGTCTATCTTCAATAACTTGCATATATACAATAGATTACCGTAAAAAATAGCCATCAGAACACGCTTCCGCCATACCGCCTCCCCGCGCACAGGAAACCTTCGGAGGCAAGAGGGCTGGGAATAAACCTTTCTTCAAAACCGCCTCTCCTCCCCGTATCTCAATAAACTTATCACTCCCACTCTACAGCAGTACAAATTTTTCATCTTCAATAAGTTCTTCATTTTGCACGGTTCGGCAATGAGAGAGGCCGAAACGGCTCCAATAAGCCAAAAAGTAAAGAAGTTTGTACCAAATCAAGGTATTTACAACCTTTTGCCTATGGCTATTATGAAGGAAACAGTTTGACTGAGACTGTCCCCACATATGGTATAAAGGAGTTTTTCACATGTTGCACAAATACAAGATGCTGCCACTCGTTGCTGTCATGCTCGTCATGTCATTGGTCTTTTCGGCACAGGCCGCGCCTGTGGTTCCCGACTTCGTCCCGCTGGTCCAGTCCGCCGGTAAGGCCGTCGTCAATATCAGTACCGAAAAGAAAGTCATGCAGCGGGGCGGTATGCCTTCCGAAATGTTCCGCGGGCTTCCCCCGGAATTTGAGCGTTTTTTTGAACAGTTCGAAGGCAGCGGCCGCAATGCCAAGCCCCGTACGCAGCGCTCCCTCGGTACCGGCTTCCTCATTTCCTCCGACGGCTACATCGTGACCAACAACCACGTGGTTGCTGGCGCGGATACCGTTCTCGTCAACCTTCAGGGCAGCACCGGCAAGGAGCATTCCCTCAAGGCTCAGGTCATCGGGACTGACGAAGAAACCGACATCGCCCTGCTCAAGGTAAAGGCCGACGCGCCCCTGCCGTTCCTGAACTTCGGCAACTCCGACAAGATGGAAGTGGGCGAATGGGTCCTCGCCATCGGCAACCCCTTCGGCCTGGGGCACACGGTTACCGCGGGCATCCTGAGCGCCAAGGGCCGCAACATCCAGTCCGGGCCGTTTGACAACTTCCTCCAGACGGACGCCTCCATCAACCCCGGCAACAGCGGCGGCCCCCTGATCAACATGGAAGGCAAGGTTATCGGGATCAACACGGCCATCATCGCCAGCGGTCAGGGTATCGGCTTCGCCATCCCGAGCAGCATGGCCGAACGTATCGTCAACCAGCTCAAGCAGGACAAGAAGGTCAGCCGCGGCTGGATCGGCGTCACCATTCAGGACGTGGATGAAAACACCGCCAAGGCCCTCGGCCTGCCCGAAGCCACCGGCGCTCTCATCGGCTCCGTGATGCCCGACGAACCCGCCGCCAAGGGCGGTATGAAGGACGGCGACGTGGTCCTCGAAGTCAACGGTCAGAAGATCGACGACTCCAGCGCCCTGCTCCGCGCCATCGCTACGGAAGCGCCCGGTTCCAAGGTCAACATGGTTGTGTGGCGTGACGGCGAACGCAAGAACATCACCGTCCAGCTCGGCGAACGGAACCTCAAGGCCTCTTCCGGCAAGTCCGGCAGCGCCGTTGAACAGGATGCCCCATCCATCGGCCTGTCCGTCCGGCCTCTGACCAAGGAAGAAGCCCGTACCGCCAACGTCAAGCCCGGCACCGGCCTCCTCATCGTGGGCGTCGAGCCCGGCAAGCTGGCCGCCGAAGCGGAACTCCGGGAAGGCGACATCATCCTGAGCGCCAACCTGAAGCCCATCAAATCCGTGGAAGAGTTCAGCAAGATCATCCGTGAAGACGCCAAGAAGCGCGGGGTCGTCATGCTCCAGCTCCAGCGTCAGGGACAGACCTTCTTCCGCTCGCTGGCCCTGAGCGATACGCCCGACGGCGACAAGAAGTAAATAAACCGCACGTAAACGGATAATTAAGAGGGGGGGCAACCCCCTCTTTTTTGTTCCAAGAGAGAGACTGACTCGTCCCACGGAAAAAGGATCAAGTGCCGGTAAAAAAGAGCACCCTCCGGCTCAATAAGAGAGTGCCGGCCCAGCCTTGCCTTTTCCGCAGGAATGACTATACTTCATCCTACGCGAATGGGGACTTCGTTGTACGGAGTTCTACGTCTGCCTATCCCTTTGGGGGCGCATTGGTTTCGACGGGGATGTTGAAGCCGAAGTGGCAGGCCGAGGCGCCGCTGGCCTCGTAAAAAGCGGCACAATAGTAATTGGCAACGATTACGAATACGCTTACGCTGCTTAATTAAGCGGCACACCGAACCGGCTCACGCCCGATAAGCTGGCAAGGTGTAAAACTATCGGGCTGGCGTGGCGTTGTGTTTGCCGGGCGACGCGCGAGACTTTACGGTGAACTGGCCGACGGACGCCCTGATTGGGGGCCAAGCCTGAGGCGAGATATGATACCCAACCTAAGCCTGTAGATGCTTCGCGTGAATCTTTCTCGGACGGGGGTTCGATTCCCCCCGCCTCCACCATTCAAAAAATTTGTTGCCCAGCGTGGTCCAATGAAGGCCGGAATCTCTCCAAAACGAGGAGGTTCCGGCCTTTTTTGTATCTTTTGGCGTTAAAAATATCCCATTATCGTCAAAAACGAATAAGGGAGAAACGAGGACTACCGCCAAGCCTCTCCTTCTTCCTGAACTTCCGTATTCGCTATTCAGCCACTGCCCTTTTGGCTGAATGCCCGACCAGAGATTGATTCAGCCTCTAAGAAAACAAACCGGGATACAGCTGATCCCGGCTTGTCTCCGCGGTGCGGTAAAGGAACTTCCCTCTTGCTATCAGACGACAAGCCCTCTTGCCCCCAAAATGACGAACAGGGATTCGATAAAATCAAAAATCTTTGAAAGAGGAGGGATGGGGGTCTGGGGGAAGGGAGGGGAAAACTTTTTATAGAAAGTTTTCCCCTCCCTTCCCCCGGTTATCTCATACCCTTAAAATTACAGAGTCAATCCGCGATCCATGCGGGCGAGCGTCTCATCCTTGCCGATAGCAAGCATGAACTCGGGCAAGCCGGGGCCTCCGATAACGCCGGTGATTGCCACGCGCACAGGCTGCGCGACCATCTTGAACTTCACGCCGAGGCTTTCCACGTACGAATGGATCACGTGCTCGATGCTTTCCTTGTCAAAAGAAGGAAGCGCGGCAAGCTGATCGCGGATGACCTTCACGTACTCCTTGCCTTCGTCCGTCAGCCACTTGGCAACGCCCGCTTCGTCATAAGGCAGATCGGCGGACTTGTAGAGCAGCTGGGCAATGCCGTCGGCAAGCTCGATAAGGTTCTTTGCCCGTTCGCGATACAGGGGAACCAGCGGTTCAATGGAAGCTTCCGTCGCGCCCGTGAATCCTTTCTGATGGATGAAGGGCAGGACCAGACGGGCCAAGTCGTCAAGCGGCGTCTCCCGCAGGTAATGGGCGTTGAACCACAGGAGCTTGTCGGGATCGAAAGCGGAAGCGGAACTGTTCAGGTTTTTTCCATCAAAAAGATCAATGAGTTCCTGCATGGAGAACAGTTCCTGATCACCGTGCGACCAGCCGAGGCGGACGAGGCAGTTGACCAGCGCGTGCGGCAGGAGGCCGTCATTCTGGTACTCCACCACGGAACGGGCGCCGTGACGCTTGGAAAGCTTCTGGCGGTCCTTGCCGAGGATCATGGGCACGTGACCGAACACGGGCAATTCCCAACCGAGCGCCTGATAGATGAGGATCTGCTTCGGCGTGTTGGAAACGTGGTCGTCGCCGCGAATGACGTGGGTAATCCCCATGTCGTGGTCGTCCACCACCACCGCCATATTGTAGGTAGGCATACCATCACTACGGCGCAGGATCATGTCGTCGAGCTCGGAAACATCCGTGGCGATATGCCCTTTCACCATATCGTCGAACACAACGCGGCCTTCGGTAGGGATCTTTAGGCGGACGACACGTCCGGGCGCGGCGTCAAGATGGCGCTCGCGGCAACGGCCGTCGTAGCGGGGCTTTTCCCCTTTGGCACGGGCGGTTTCACGCATGGCTTCCACTTCTTCGGGCGTGCAGGAGCACCAGTAGGCATGGCCGCTCTCAAGCATCTTGTCGATGACCTCATTGTAGCGGGCCGTGCGCTGCGTCTGATAGGTCAGCTCGCCGTCCCAATCCAGCCCCAGCCAGCGCATGGAAGCCAGAATCGCGTCCGTGTACTCCTGCTTCGAGCGCTCGGTGTCCGTGTCCTCGATACGCAGACGGAACTCGCCGCCGTAGTGACGCGCAAGAAGCCAACAGAACAAAGCGGTACGGGCGCCGCCGATATGCAGATGCCCGGTCGGGCTCGGCGCGAACCGGGTGATAATCTTAGACATGAAAGACTCCTGAAAAAAATCAGCGTTGAGGTTTTTGTTCCGGCTGCCAAAGCAGTTCAACGGCCCCCGTCTTGGCGTCCTTACGTGGAGACGCGGGACGGCGGCAGGCGACAAGCGCCCCGGAGGGGATGTCCCCGGCTGCGGGGATAATGGCGAACCCGTCTTCCGTACAGGCATAGCGGGCATGTCCCATGCCGGGGACGGGGAAGGCCTCGGACAGGATACGGGCAACGACCCCGTTGGGGTCCATCGCCGGAAAAAGAGCTGTCTTGGCGATAGGAGCGGCCTCCGATTCAGGCCGAAGCTGCATGAACGACAAGCTCAGCGAATCCTTGGGCAGCTTGGCGTAACGGGCCAGATCCGCCAGCCATGCCGGGGCCACAGCCAGCTGCGATGCGTGGCACCAGCGGCGCTCGCGCGTCTCCAACAGCGGACACGGACCAAGATGCGGACAGGGAGCCACAGGCGTCAGCCCCTCCTCCAGCGCCGTTTCCCGGAGCTTCGCGGTAAGCGTGCCGCCGAGCCGCGTACCGGGCTCAACGAACAACGCCGTGCCTTCAGGATGCAGCGTCCGCCCCACGGCGACGGCGAGATCCGCCATGCGTTCATCGACGCTGACACCCGGCTTGTCCTTCAATTCATTGAGCACATTGCCTGCCATGAGCAGATACGGCGAACGCAACTCGCGGAATGACTGCATCAGCGGCGAACGCACCAGACGGATCGTCCAGTTCAGCGGTTCACCGGAGAGTTTCGCCATGTGTTCCAGTATGGAGCGTCCCATTTCCATGGGACGGGGAACCGTATCCACGCAGACCAGCGTCAGCGGCACAGCCCGCCAGTCGGGACGGGACAGCCACAAAGCAATAGGCAGGGTAAGCGGCCCGCTTCCAAGGTCGGCGATGGTCGCCGGCGTTTCGGCGTCGCAAACGGGGGCGGGCAAATCCAACCCCGGCAAGAGGCCGGTCAGCCGCACAAGATTCCACGGCAAAAAATAACGCAGATATGCCGACACATACCGGGGCGCGCTCCAGTAGGAACGCCCGAGTCCGCCGCGCTCATAGGTGAGCATGGCGGACAGGTCACGGATGGCCTCCGGCAAATCGGCGCGGTGGTTGCGGGACAGCGGCATCACCGCATCCAGCGCCTTGGGGAGCTGCGCCAGCGCGTTGCGGCAAAAAGCGTCCAGCGGAGAAAACAACGGCCGGCACATCGGATGCCCTGCCGCGTGCTTGACCGGCTCGGGCATGGGCCTTACCGGGCCGTCGGCACGCGGCGCATCAGGCTTGCGGAAGCCCGCACGCGGCCCACCGGGGCGGCGTTCTCCGGCACCGTTCTTCGGATTGTTTCCGGAACGCCCCTGCCCTGCATGGCTATTCCGGGCGGGACGCTCCTGATCGGCGCGGCTGTCCTTCCGGGGTGCGGGACGCTTTTCCGCCGGGCCACGGGACGGGGAACGCGGGGCCCCCTTTTCGGAAGTCCCCGCGTTGTTTCTACGTTTAGGGGAGGATGACTGGCTCACGATGCCGCACGCGCCTCAAGAGCGGCCACAGCCGGCAGGGTTTTGCCTTCCAACACTTCGAGGAACGCGCCGCCCGCCGTGGAAATATAATCCACCTGACTGGCGTAGCCGTACTTCTCGAGGGCCGCGATACTGTCGCCGCCGCCGGTAACCGTATAGGCGGACGTTTCTGCAACGGCCTTGGCGATGGCTTCCGTCCCCTTGCCGAACTGATCGATTTCAAACGCGCCCACGGGCCCGTTCCAAACCACAGTGCCCGCCTCGGCGATGAGCTGGGCGTACATTGCGGCGGTGGCGGGGCCGATATCAAGGATCATGTCAGTAGGACGCACATCCTCGACCTTGAGCACGGTCGCCGGAGCGTGTTCTTCCAGCGCCGGGCCGACAACGACGTCGACGGGCAGCGGGATGGCCGCGCCGCGCCCTTTGGCCTCTTCCATGATCTTGGCGGCGGACTCCACCAGATCCGGCTCATACAGGGACTTGCCCACTTCGTATCCGGCGGCCTTCAGGAAGGTATTGGCGATACCGCCGCCCACGATGAGCTTGTCCACGCGCTTGGAAAGGTTGTTCAGGACTTCAAGCTTGGTCGAAACCTTGGAGCCGCCGATGATGGCAAGCAGCGGATGCTTGGGCGCATGGAGGATACGGGTCACGGCTTCGAGTTCGGCGGCCATGAGCAGGCCCACGCAGGCGACCTTGGCGAAACGGATGGCCCCTTCGGTGGAAGCCTGCGCGCGGTGCGCCGTGGCGAACGCATCCATGACGTACACGTCGCCGAGCGCGGCCAGCTTGCGGGCCACGTCCTCGTTATTCTTCTTTTCGCCCTTGTTGAAGCGCACGTTCTCGCACAGGACGCATTCGCCGGGCTTTACGCTGACGCCGTCCAGATAGTCCTTCTCAAGCCTGACCGGAACGCCGAGCAGTTCCTCAAGGCGTTTGGCCACGGGAGCCAGCGAAGCTTCTTCGGAGTAAACGCCTTCTTCGGGACGGCCAAGGTGCGAGAGCACGATAATGCCGGCGCCTTTATCCAGCGCGAACTTCAAGGACGGAATGGCCGCCCGGATGCGCTTGTCGCTGGTGATTTTCCCTTCCTTGACCGGGACATTGAGGTCTTCACGAAAAACAACGGTCTTCCCTTGCAGATCAAGGTCGGACATGAGACGTACGTTCATTGTTCTCCTCCTAAAAAAGAGGTTGCGCTACAGGGTATCGAATACGGAGGCAATGCCACAAAACGCGGCTTCTTGCAAACGGACGGCGCTTATCCGAAAACCATATGCCGCATGTACAGGGCCGTAAAATCCGGACGGGCCGCCAGATCCACAAGCGTACACCCGGAACTCCAGCGGACCAGCCTTTCCCGCAGTTCCGGGCGTGTCAGCAGAAGCGCCGCCCCGCGCAGGGAGGTGTTGCCCTCCGCCATAGTGCGCGCCTGCAGGCCCTGCGGCAGAAAACCCAGCCGCTCCAGTGCGGTTTCGGGCATGTGTTCCCCGAGCGCACCGCCGAGGCTGACCCGCGCGAGTGCCCTGCTCTCCAGCCCGGACGCCGTCAGCAGGCTTTCCAAAGCCAGCGAAAACGCGGCTTTGACCTTGAGGATTTCCTCCACGTCGGCCCCGATGAGCGCCATGCCGCCGGGCAACGGCAGGCTCCATCCAGCGGCCCCGCGTTCGACGGTCCCGAACAGGCGGGCGGCCAGAGGCGAAACCGGGGATGCCGCAAGGCGACCCGTGGCGTCGAGGAAACCTGTCCGCAACAGCACATCCAGCAGCGACAAATACCCCGTGCCGCAAATCCGCTTTGGCTCCGCGTTGCCAATAACCACGGGAGACAGGCCGGACGGACCGAGCCGGAATCCCGAGACGCTGCCCGTATCCGCCACCCCGCCGTAGCGGAGCCCGATGCCTTCGAGCGACGGGCCGAGCGGAACGCTGGCAATGAAGGAGCGTTCCTTATCCAGAGCGAGCACGAATTCGCCGTTCGTCCCCAAGTCCGTAAGCAGAAAAGGAAATTCCGGCGTTTCCCCGTACAGGAGGGCCGCCATGCCCGCGCTGATGTCCCCGCCCACAAACGGCGCCGGCTGCGGAGGAATCCACGCCGGAGGCAGACCGGGCAGATCCGCCGTGCGGCCTCCCGGCTCCGTCAGCCGGTACGGGGCGGCACACAATCCGGCCACATCTTTATTCAACAGGATAGAGGTCATGGCGGTATTCCCCGCGATGCACAGTTCCGCCACCGGGACGCCCACATCCGAAACGGCGCGTTGCAGGAAGCGGATCACGAGATGCCTCAGCCGTTCCCGGCCCTCCTGATTCCGAGCGGCGGCAAGGCGCGACACCACATCGCTCCCCGCCCCCATCTGCGGATTGAGGGCTTGACCGGATGCGGCCTCATGCCCTGTACCGTCGAGAAGCCGCCAATGGATGGATGTCGTCCCCAGATCCACAGCCAGTCGGAACGGACCTGCATCCGGCCTTATGTCCATCCGTTTCCGTTTTTCGGACGGCGGAGGCGGCAACTCAACAGCCATGCCCACAACGGCGGCATGGCGGCAGGCCAGCCGCCAGCCGCCGCGCACGGCCTCCGCGCCGAGGATGGCGCTGTCCGCGTCGCACGGCTCGGGCGTCCCTTCAAGAAACCGTACCCGGCACGCCCCACAGCGCCCGAGCCCCGAACACAGCGCGGGCGGGGGCAATTCGCCGGACAGCCAAATCGTCCGGGCAAGCGTCTGCCCCGCTTCCACGGGCAGGATGTGGTTTAGACCGGATGAATCCACGACACGCACGCCTTGAGCCGCGTGGACGGCATCCACGACTACGGCGGCATCCGAATCCACGGCATGTATACCGCCAGCCGCCCCGGGCTTCCGTCCGCTCACATCCAAAGGCGCACCCGCCATGCCCGCGCCATCAGCCATCGGCATTCTCCCGTTTGCGCTTCGCCATATGCATGGCGAGGGCCTGACAACGCATCGCCCGGAGCCGCCTTCCGGACTCCTTGCCCCTGTCCCGCCATTCCGGAGGCAGTGAAATCCCGAGCAGCACAGCAAGATCGTCATTGACGACAGGACGCAGCGAACGCCCGCTGTCGGCTTCGGCCAGTTTCCAGAACGGCCCGTCCAGCCCGGCATTGTGGACCTGCATCAGCAGATCGCAACGGGTTCCTGCCCGCAGCATTTCATAGATACCGGCTTTCATGTGCAGCTGCGACGACAGCACGCCCGCCGCGCCGTAACGCGCGGGCAAGGCGAGGCGCTTGGTGACATGCTCGGCGGGTTCGGCCCCGCGCAGCTCGTGCCCGTAGTGGTGCGGCAGCAAGGCCGGGTCCGTGCCGATCTTGCCGAGATCATGGCACAGGGCCATCCAGACGCACAGGGGATCGCCCGCCACCGCATCCATCACGTCCATCAGATGGGCCATCACCGAACCTGAATGGTACGCCACCGGGCCCGCCGGAATATCCATTGAGGTTTCCAGCTCCCGGAACCACGGGGAAAGGCAGTTCCCTTCCGCCAGCACGGACAGCCAGCGCGACGGCTTCGGCGAGGCCAGCGCCTTCATGAGTTCGCGCCCCACGCGTTCGGCGGGAATCCGCCCAAGCAAGCCCTCCCCCCCCACGGCGCGCATCTGCGCCACAGCCTCGGGATGAACCGTGAACGACGGCAATTCGCAAGCCATGCGGGCCAGCCGGAACACCCGCACGGGCTCATCCCGGAAACTCGTCGGCGAAGCGGGCCGCAGGATGCCTTCCCGCAGATCCGAAAGCGCATCGGGATGCCCGAGGAGGTTGCCGTCCCGATCCTCGGCCAGAGCGTTGATGGTCAGATCGCGGCGGCGCATGTCCTCTTCCAGCGTACCCTCAAGCGGCATAAATTCCTGACCGCGCAACAAAAAGACCGAAACGCTCTTCCCGACCTTGCGGGCCTCGGGATTCCGCTGTAGAAACGTGGCTTCGTCCGCGTCAAACGCGAAATCATATTCCCGAGGCGTCCGCCCCAACAGGCGGTCCCGAACGGCCCCACCCACCAGATAGACCGGTATCCGGCCCGTTTCCGGCCAATTTTCGATTGCCATGACACACGACTCCACTTTTCGTCTCAACGGCACGGTACGGCTTCTGCACGAAGGCGTCCTCTCCGAACGCCCTCCGCACGACCGCCTCGCCGATCCGTTTCCGGCTGATCACGCGGCCAGCTCCGCCCTCTGGAACGGGCTTCCCGAAGCGGCGCTCACCGCGCCGGGCACAAGCACGGCCTGCCCGTATCTCGAACAATTCTTCACTGCGCCGGTTTCGCGGACGAGAAACGATCCCGAAACGGACAGCGTACCGGCGCCAGTGTATCTGTGCGGCTCCGCCACTTCAAGTATGGATGTCGCCCGGGTCCTCGCCGCGCACGGACAACTTCCCGTCTGGGGGAGCGTGCTCGCCCTGAGCCAGCGCAGCGGCCGGGGGCAGCTCGGGCGCAACTGGGTTTCGCCCGAAGGCAACGTCTACGCGGCGCTCCGCCTGCCGCAGCGCCACCCTTTCACGGGCACGGCCGCAGCCCCAGCCGTGGGCGGGCTCATCGCCGAAGCGCTGACCCACATGGGCTTTGCCGTCCATATGAAATGGCCGAACGATTTACTGCAACGCGAGGAGCAGGAAGAAGGCCCCGGCTGGTGCAAGGTCGGCGGCATCCTTCTGGAGGAACGCCCCCTGCCCCGGCATGGGGAAACGCCCGCCGAGAACCTGCTTGTCGCCGGGATCGGCCTGAACCTCGTATCCTCCCCCCCGGCCGCTCTCATGCGGGCGCAGCGCGCCGTTCCGGCCGGACTCCTCTCTTCTGCAACAAAATCCAATGTCTCGCCGCTTTCCGTTGCGGGACTGTGGATGCGACTTGTGAGCCGTATCTTTTTCTGTTATGTCGAAGAGATTGACGCCAAGGGGAAAAACGCGTGGCGTTCACTTGCTGAACGCCACCTCGCCTTCCTCGGGCAAACGGTCCTTCTGACGGACGGCCCCGACGAACAGGAACGCCACACAGGCATTCTTGAAGGGCTGGACGATTTCGGCGGGTTGCGCCTGCGAAATCGTAAGGGAACAAACAGTTTCCTTTCCGGGAGCCTTCGGTTGGACCGCCCTCCCATGCAGCCGTGACGCGAAGCGCCATGCGCGGCGCCGGGAACGGCCTTCCGCAGCGGTGCGGAGGCGGATCACAGGTGTCCCCGATGCCGTTTCGGGGTGCGTCCTGAACAAGACCGGCTCTTGCCGGGTCTAAACATTTCTTTATTGAAAAGGTTGAAAGCATGGCCGCCAAGACGTTTGAACAGGTACTGGACGAAGTTCGGGGCAAGCCCATACTCGTAGCCAACCGGGGCATTCCGGCACGTCGAATCTGCCGGGCCATCCGTGAACGCTTCGCCGCAGTGCCCGTAATGACCGCCACCGACATCGACAAGGCCGCGCCGGCCGCTTCGTCCGCGCAGGAACTGCTCCTGCTCGGTTCCGATCCCCGCGCGTACCTTGATCTCGATCTCATCATCGCCAAGGCGAAGCAGCGCGGTATCATCGCCATCCATCCCGGCTGGGGCTTCGCGTCGGAAGACGAGCGGTTCCCCCAGAAATGCGAAGAGGCGGGCATCACCTTCATCGGCTCCAAAGCCGACTCCATGAACCTGCTCGGCAACAAGGTGCAGGTCCGCAAGATCGCCAAGCGGCTCGGCATTCCCGTGGTGCCCGGCTCGGAAGGCGCGGTCGACGTGCCCGCCGCACGCAAGGTCGTCGACGAAATCACCCTCCCCATCATGCTGAAGGCTGAGGGCGGCGGAGGCGGGCGCGGCATTTTCCTTGTTCGTGAAAAAAGCGAACTGGAAGATGCCTTTTTTAAGGCCTCCGCCATGGCGCAGGCGTCCTTCGGCAACCCCCGCCTGTATGTGGAAAAGTACCTCGAACAGGTCCGCCACATCGAAATCCAGGTCATCGCCGACCAGCACGGCAACGTGTTCGCCTTTGACGAACGTGACTGCTCCGTGCAGCGCAACCACCAGAAGCTCGTGGAAATCACCCCGTCCCCGTGGGCGGGCATCACGCCCGAGCTGCGCGAACGCCTGAAGGAATACTCCCGTATGCTGGTCCGCGAGGTGGGTTATTACTCCCTCGCCACGGTGGAGTTCCTCGTCACCCCGCAGGGTGAACCCTACCTCATCGAAGTGAACACCCGCCTTCAGGTGGAACACGGCATCACCGAAAGCCGTTACGGCGTCGACCTCGTCGAAGAGCAGATCGCCGTGGCCTTCGGCGCGAAGCTGCGCCTGACCGAAGAAAACACCAAGCCGTCCCACTTCGCCATGCAGGTCCGCATCAACTGCGAAGACCCGCAGAACAACTTCGCCCCGAACTCCGGCCTGATCACCCGCTACGTGTCGCCCGGCGGCCCCGGCGTGCGCATCGACTCCAACCTTTCCGCCGGGTACGAGTTCCCCCCGAACTACGACTCCGCCGGTTCGCTTCTCATCGCCTATGGCCGCGACTGGCAGAAAGTGCTCGGCATCATGGACCGCGCCCTGACCGAATACATGGTCGGCGGCGTGAAGACCACGATCCCCTTCTATCGTCAGGTCCTCAAGCACCCGGCCTTCCGAGCGGGCATGTTCGACACGGGCTTCATCCCGTCCGCGCCCGAGCTCATGATATACGCCGACCTCGCGCCGGAAAGCGAACGCCTCGCCAAGCTCATCGCGGAAATCTCGGCCAAGGGCTACAACCCCTTCGTCCAGCTCGGCGAATACCGTTCCCACACTACGCCCCGCCTGCCGCGTCAGGATGTGGTGCTCCCTCCCATCCCTTCCAAAGTACGCAAAGAGCCCTCTCCCTATCCGCACGGCGACCGCGTGGCACTGCTTGATTACGTCCGCGACAGCGGTCGCGTCCACTTCACGGACACGACCACCCGCGACAGCACCCAGTCCAACAGCGGCAACCGCTTCCGCCTCGCCGAAGATCGCCTCGTGGGGCCCTATCTGGACAACTGCGGCTTCTTCTCCCTTGAGAACGGCGGCGGCGCGCACTTCCACGTCGCCATGATGGCGAACATGACCTACCCCTTCACCGAGGCGAAGGAATGGAACAAGTTCGCCCCGAAGACCCTCAAGCAGATCCTGATCCGCTCGACCAACGTGCTCGGCTACAGCCCGCAGCCCAAGAACCTCATGCGCCTGACCGGCGAAATGATCTGCGACAACTTCCAGATCATCCGCTGCTTCGACTTCCTGAACCACATCGACAACATGCGCCCCTTCGCCGAAGTCGCGTTGAGCCGCAGGGACGTGGTCTTCGAACCCGCCATCTCGATGTCGTGGGCCAACGGCTTTGACGTTGATCACTACCTCGGCGTGGCCGAGAATGTCCTCTCCGTGTGCGGCGATGTGGCAGGCATGAGCGAAAAGGAAGTCTCCCGCCATATCATCCTTGGCCTCAAGGACATGGCCGGCGTATGCCCGCCCCGCTTCATGACCGAAGTGGTTACGGCGCTGCGCAAACGGTGGCCTGAGCTGGTGCTGCACTACCACCGCCATATGACGGACGGCCTTTTCGTTCCCTCCGTGGGTGCGGCTGCCAAGGCTGGCGTCCAGATCGTGGATACGAACCTCGGCGCGTGCGTCCGCAGCTACGGCCAGGGCGACACCCTCGCCACCGCTGCCTACATGGAAGGCGAACTCGGCCTCAAGACCGCCATGAACAAGGATATGGTCCGCGACGCCAACTTCGTGCTCAAGCAGGTCATCCCCTACTACGACCGTTATTGCGCTCCGTACTTCCAGGGCATCGACAACGACGTGACCGAGCACGCCATGCCCGGCGGCGCGACCTCCTCGTCGCAGGAAGGCGCGCTCAAGCAGGGCTACATCCACCTGCTGCCCTACATGCTCAAGTTCCTTGCCGGGACCCGCAAGATCGTCCGTTACCACGACGTGACCCCCGGTTCCCAGATCACGTGGAACACCGCTTTCCTCGCCGTGACCGGCGCGTACAAGCGCGGCGGCGAAGAAGAGGTCAAATACCTGCTCGGCGTGCTTGAGCGCGTCAACGACGTGCCCGACGAAGCCGAACTCAGCGAAGGCACCCGTGCGGCCCGCCTCGCCCTCTATCAGGATTGCAACGACGCGTTCCGCAATCTCCTTTTGGGCAAATTCGGCAAGCTGCCTCTGGGCTTCCCGCCGGATTGGGTGTATGAGAGCGCGTTCGGCAACGCATGGAAGCAGGCCATTGCCGACCGGACCACGCATTCGCCGCTGGAAAAGCTCACCGACATGGACATTGAGGCCGAGCGCAAGGCGTTCCGCGACATCATCAAGCGCGAACCCACGGAAGAAGAAATGGTCATGTACCTGAACCATCCCGGCGACGCCGTGAAGACGGTTCAGTTCCGTGCCAAATACGGCGATCCCAACCGGCTGCCGCTGCCCGTCTGGTTTGAAGGCTGCTCCGTCGGCGAGGAAATCAACTTTGTGGATACGTCCGGCAAGCCGCACCAGTTCCTGCTGGTGAGCATGTCCCCGGCCAACGACGCGGGCGAATCCATGGTCCGCTTCGTGCTTGACTCGGAAATCTTCAGCCAGCTCATCAAGGTCGCCCCGCCCAAGAACGGCGGCGCCGGGGGCGCGGTGATGGCCGATCCTGCGGACAAGTATCAGGTCGGCGCGCCGAGCAACGGCGACCTCTGGGTGATGTACGTCCATCCCGGCGACATCGTCGAAGAGGGCGAAGAACTGTTCAACGTGTCCATCATGAAGCAGGAAAAAGCCGTTCTGGCTCCTGTGGCCGGCATCGTCAAGCGTGTGCTCAAGACCGCCGACTACAAGGAAACCAGGAAGATGGAAACCGTCCGCGAAGGCGAGCTCATCGTGGAGCTCGGGCCGGTTCCGCGCATCTGCACCAACGAGGCGTGCAGTCGTCCGTTGCCCATGAATGACATCGAGTTCTGTCCCTACTGCGGGGAACGGCTCAGCCGGATCTAAGGGACATCAACCGATACGAAGAGAGAGCCTGGGAGGCAATCCTCATGACGAAAACTCCTTCCGCAACCAAAAACCGACAAGACGAGGTTCCGGTGGAAGATCTTCTCAAGCGCTTGGTCCTGACCGGCGCGGACATCGTGCGGATCGGCGAGGACGCCGAGCTGCTGGTGGGTGGCAAAAACTACAACACGGCGCTGATCAGCCGCGTTGAGGGCGTTCGCATTCCTCAGTTCCGCGCCATTTCGTCCGTGGCGTTCCACATCGTGCTCGACGAATGCAAGGTGTGCGCGGCGCTGATCCGTTCCATGGTCGACGAAGCCTATAACCGCATCGATTGGACTTCCCCCGAAGTCACCAAGGATCACGAGTTCCTGCCGAAATTCGTGCGTTCCGTCGCCGCCGAGATCCGCAAGGCTTCCGAAGCCGATCCGGAACTGCCGCATATCCGCCTGCGCACGTTCGTCAACAACGTGGTCGACGGCTTCGCCTCCTCGCAGGAAGGCATCGACCAGCTCCGCAAGCGTTCCGTCATGGTGCAGGCCGCCATCCTGTCCTGCCCCCTGCCCGAACGCGTCGACAAGGCCGTCCGTTCCGCCTACCGCGACATCTGCGCCGAAGCGCAGGAAAGCGACGTGCCCGTGGCCGTGCGTTCCTCCGCCGCCGGTGAGGACTCCCGCAAGAAAGCCTTCGCGGGCCTTCAGGACACCTTCCTGAACATGGTCGGCGACGACGCAGTGGCCACCGCGTACCTGTGGGACTGCGCCTCGGCCTATAACCTGCGCTCCATGATTTACCGCCGGGAAGCCATCCTCGATGCGCTGACCCAGTCCGAAACCACGGGCCAGGAAGAGCTTGCCGCGCAGGCGAAGAAGGAATGGTCCATCGAGAACACGTCCCTTTCCGTGTGCATCATGCGCATGATCAATCCGGTGGTGTCCGGTACGGCGTTCAGCGCCGACACCGCCACGGGTTGCCGCGGGACCGTCCGCAAGGACCTCGTGAGCATCGACACCAGCTACGGCCTCGGTGAAGCCGTGGTGGGCGGCCGCGTGACGCCCGACAAGCTGTATGTCTACCAGAAGGACGACGGCAGCGAAGTCGTGATCCGCTTCATGGGCAGCAAAACCATGAAGATCGTCTATGACGAAAATGGCGGCACCAAGGAAGTGCCCGTTCCGGAACGCGAGTGTATGCTCTGGGCCCTGACCCCCACGCAGGCCGAACAGGTCGCCAAGGGCGTGCGCGCCGTGAGCAAGGCCTACGACGGCATGATCATGGACACCGAGTTCTGCATCGACTCCAAGGGTATGCTGTGGTTCGTGCAGGCGCGCCCCGAAACACGCTGGAATGAAGAACTGGCCCTGCATCCCCACACCATCTTCATGCGCCGCCGCGAAGTGGAGCCCAAGGCCGCCGCTGCCGCCGAGATATTGCTGACCGGTAACGGGGCTTCCCGTGGCGCCGGACAGGGTAAGGTCCGCTTCCTCCGCTCCGCGCTGGAACTGAACCGCGTGGGCAAGGGCGAAATCCTCGCCGCCGAACGTACCGACCCCGATATGGTTCCCGGTATGCGCGTGGCCTCCGCCATCCTCGCCGACGTGGGCGGCGACACCAGCCACGCGGCCATCACCTCCCGCGAACTCGGCATCGCCGCGGTCATCGGCATCCAGAACCCCACGGCCCTTCAGGCTCTGGACGGTCTGGACGTCACCGTCGACGGCACCCGTGGGCGCGTGTACCGCGGCCTGCTCCCGCTGCATGAAGTCGGCGGCGAAATGGACGTGGAAGCCCTGCCCCAGACGAAAACCCGAGTCGGCCTCGTGCTCGCGGACATCGGGCAGGCCCTGTTCCTGTCCCGCCTCCGCAACGTGCCGGACTTTGAAGTGGGCTTGCTGCGCGCCGAATTCATGCTCGGCAACGTGGGCGTACACCCCGCTGCGCTGGAAGCCTTCGACAACGGCGAACTGGAACGCCTCGTCCAGAAGAAGATCGGCGAACTGGATTCCAAGTTGCGCAAGACCATCCGCGAACAGCTTGACGCTGGCCTCGTGTCGTTGGATCTCCGCCTCCGCGAACACGTCGGCAACATCACCGGCTTCGCGGAAGAACTGGAAAAACTCGGCAAAAAGGACGACCTCCGCAATCCCGACGAAATCATGGCCGTGTACCGGCGTATGCGCGAAGTTGAAAAGCTGCTGGACGAATACACCGAACGTGCCGCACGTTTCTACACGACGCTGGAAACGTCCGCCGATCTGGCCGAACACGTCCGCATCATCATGGGTTACGAAACCGAACTGCTGGCTCTCTCCGGTGATTCCCCCGAAGTGAAGGCGCGCCGCGCCGCCATCGAAAAGGAAATCGCCAATCAGGTCAGCTACGCCGCGCTCAACCCGGCGGTGCAGGAAACCATGCGCCAGATCGCCGCGCTGCGTGAAGACGTGGGCGCCCGCTGCGGCCTCGCCAAGGAAATCGCCGCACTGCGTTCCATCCCCGGCGAAATCGGCACGCTCATCCGCGCCCGCGGCCACAAGAACGGCCACGACCACTACGTGCAGACGCTGTCTCAGGGATTGGCCCTGTTTGCGATGGCCTTCTACGGCAAGCCCATCGTGTACCGTACCACCGACTTCAAAACCAACGAGTACCGCAACCTGCTCGGCGGCAACCTCTTCGAAGATCACGAAGACAACCCGATGCTCGGCTATCGCGGCGTATCCCGCGATATCCACGACTGGGAAATCGAGTCCTTCAAGCTGGCCCGCTCCGCTTACGGCGCGCACAACCTCCAGCTCATGCTGCCCTTCGTGCGCACGCTGGAACAGGCCCGCGCCATGCGCGGCTACCTCGACACCGTGCACAACCTGCGCAGCGGCGAGGACGGCCTCAAGATCATCCTCATGTCCGAGCTGCCTTCCAACGCCATTCTGGCGCGGCAGTTCATCCAGGAGTTCGACGGCTTCTCCATCGGCTCCAACGACATGACCCAGATGGTGCTGGCCACCGACCGTGACAACAGCTCGCTCTCACACATCTACGACGAGGAAGACCCCGCCGTGGTTTGGGCGATTCTGGTGACCATCTTCTCCGGGCAGAAGTTCGGCAAAAAGGTCGGCTTCTGCGGCCAAGGCGTGGCGAACAGCGAAGTGCTGCGCGGCCTCGTGGCCATCAGCGGCATCACCTCCGCCTCCGTCGTGCCCGATACCTACTACCGCACGAAGCAGGACTTCGCGGCCGCCGAAGCCCTGAACATCTCGGCTTCCGGCCTTGGCAAGTGGCTTGGCGAACAGCACCAGGCCAAGCTGGTCAAGCTGCTTGAAGCCGCCGGAAAGGCCGATGTCGCCAAGCTCGCCTCCGATCCGGCCAAGATCCGCGCCTGGTACGATGCGGAAACCGCCCGTCTGCACGGCGAACTCCGTGACAGCCTCGGCGGAAGCCGCGAAAACACTGCCCGCAAGGCTCTTAAGACCTTCCGCGCCACGTTCCACAAGCCGGTCATCTATGCCGCGTGGAACTGGAACGAGACCGTCGAGGACGCCCTGCATCAGGCCGGTTTCGCCACCTTTGAGGAACAGGCTGCGGCTCTGGCCGAACAACGCAAGAAGCTGGCGTAACGTAAATACACGCAGGGTGCTGCCCTGCACCTGCTGAGGCTCTGCCTCAGACTCCGCCGGGCTGCCGCCCGGACCTGCCCGGGGGGAGAGCCTCCCCCCGGACCCCGGCAGTTTCGGAAAAACGACCGTCGGGGGATGCTCCTCAGACGGATCATCCCCCGACGTTTTTTGTTGAAACGATATTGTTAAAAACAACAGCCCGCTATCTTATCCCGACAGGACATAGCCTCTTCTCTGTATTCCCTCTCCGGCTGAAACGAACTCCTGTCGCGCAGCCTCCCCACCAGTCAACATTTTTGCGGGTGGGGGTCTGTGGGAGGGCGCTTTTTATAAAAAGCGCCCTCCCACAGATTCCTCCCCAAAAGGATAGTATATGGAACTCCCCCGCAAACAGACTCGACAATTGAAACTCGGCTCCGTCCGTATCGGCGGCGGTGCGCCCATCGTCGTCCAGAGCATGACGAATACCGACACGCGGGACGTGGAGGCCACCCTCGGCCAGATCAAACGATTACACGACGCGGGCTGCGAAATCGTGCGCGTCGCCGTACCCGACGAGATGGCAGCCAAGGCCCTGCGCGCTATTCATGACGTCAGCCCCATCCCGGTCATCGCGGACATTCATTTTGACTACCGTCTGGCCCTCATGGCACTGGAAGCGGGATTGGAAGGCTTACGCATCAACCCCGGCAACATCGGCGAACGCAAAAACGTCGAAATGGTGGTTGATGCCGCCAAAGCGCGGGGTGCGGTGATCCGCGTGGGCGTCAACAGCGGTTCTGTGGAAAAACGGCTGCTGGATCAGTACGGAGGCCCTACCCCGCAGGCGATGGTCGAAAGCGCACTCGGGCATGTGCGTATCCTTGAGGAACACGGCTTTTACGATACGAAAATTTCCATCAAGTCGTCTTCGGTCCTCAATACCATTGAATGTTACCGGCTATTATCACAACGCTGCGATTACCCGCTGCACCTTGGCGTCACCGAGGCGGGCGGCGTGCTGCGCGGAGCCATCAAATCCTCGGTCGGCATGGGTGTCCTCCTCAGCGAGGGCATCGGCGACACCCTGCGCGTCTCTTTGACGGCTGCCCCGGAAGAAGAGATGACCGTGGCGTGGGAACTGCTCCGTGCCCTCGGATTGCGCCAGCGCGGGCCGGAAATCATCTCCTGCCCCACCTGCGGACGCACGGAAATCGATCTTATCGGGCTCGCTCAGGAAGTGGAACGCCGTCTGCGCACGGAAACCGCGCCCATCAAGGTCGCGGTCATGGGCTGTGTGGTGAACGGACCCGGCGAGGCGCGGGAAGCCGATCTCGGCATGGCGGGAGGCCGTGACAAGGGCATCATCTTCCGTAAAGGCGAAGTCATCCGCTCCGTGCGCGGACAGGAAGCCCTGCTTGCCGCATTCATGGAAGAACTGGATAAACTGCTTGTCGAGCGTCGAGGCTTGTAGCTGTCCGGCGATAACAAAAGGGAGGTTGAAGCCTCCCTTTTGTTGCTCTTTCCACCATCCGGAACTGAGGTCAGGAAACGCTTTTCCCTGTGTTGTACCGATCAGGCAATGCGCGCCGCTCACCACTTGCCGCTTTTCTCGAACCAGTGGCTTTGAAGAGGCTCTACCTTTTTCTCCAGCGTACCAGGCGCAAAATACGCTCGTCGGCATTCCCTGAGAGAATCGCGTAACTCGATACTGCGACAACGATGACCATGCCGTGCACGGCGCGGGTCCAGAATCCCGACAGGCCGGAACTGACGATGCCCGCCTCGATCATCCCGACGATGGCAATGCCGATCAACGTGCCGTACAGCCTCCCGGAGCCTCCGAATACGCTGGTCCCACCGATGAACACGGCGGCGAACACCAACAGCATGTACCCGTCTCCCTGTGTGGGCCACCACGACCCCATTTCCATGCATCCGATGGCCCCGGCAAAGCCCGCTATGCCGCCCATGAGCGTGTGTACGCCAAGACGGGCCGCCGGGACGTTGATGCCGAGCCGGGATGCGATGTCCGCTTGCTCGCCCGTAAACCGGATGGCGTCGCCGAGCGGGTGGCGGTTCAGGAGAAGCCAAAGGGCAAGCGCCATTACAATCAGCCAGAACGATTGCATGGGCAGGAAGCCGCCAAGCCTCCCTGCCAGCACGGTATGCGTGGGGCTTTCCCCCAGATCCGCCAGCCCGAGTGCGAGCCCCTGGCTCAGCAGCATGACAGCGCCGCGCCAGAAAAACTGCGTCCCGATGGTCGCTATGATGGACGGCACGCCGACATACGCGACCAGAAAGCCGTTGCAGAGACCGATCCCCAAGCCGATCAGGATGGCGACGATGACGCCGAGCCAGACCTGCCCCGTGTGTATCGCCGTGAGCGCAAAGCCGAATCCGGCTACCGCCAGTGTCGAGGGGAAACATAAATCCATCTCCCCCGCCGCGACCACCAGCGTGAGCCCGAGCGCCAGAAAACCATACAGGGGCAAGGTTGAAAGCAGGCTCTCGTACATGGGCCACGCCAGAAACGCCCGTGCGCCCGTCATCATGAACAGCGCAAGCAACGCCAGAAACAACCCCGTCAGCCACAGCTGGTTGCGTGTGCTCGCGGGCAACGCCCGCCGGATGCGCTCGCCCATCACGCCCCCCTCCTTTCAGCGAGGGATAGCAGCCGTTCCGTCAGATCCGCCGGGGACGTCCCCTCGCGCCGCACTTCACCGACCGTCCTGCCCTTATCCATGAACAGAAACCGATCCGCCACATCATACGCCTGATGCACATGGTGGGACACCAGCAGCACGGAACGCCCCTTGTCCCGCAGGGCCTGGATGAACTCCAGAACACGGTTCACCTCTTTTAACGAGAGGGCGGTGGTGGGTTCGTCCAAGATGACCAGCCGCGCCCCGAAATACATGGCCCGCCCGATCGCCAGCGCCTGCCGCTCGCCGCCGGACAACACCCGTACGTCGGCATCGGGGTCCAGCCCCGCCCCGCCTAGCCCGAGCCACTCCCCCAGCATCACCCGGGTTGCCTCGCGTTCGGCGGCAATGTCGATGAATCCCCAGCGCGTCCTCACATGGCGCCCCACAAACATATTCCTCCAGAGCGACTGCCCCTCGCACAGGCAGCGATCCTGATGCACCGTCTCGATGCCCATATCCCGAGCCTTGCGGACGCTGTATTTCGCCAGATCAACGGGATTCCCCCCAAACCGGAACGTGCCTCCGTCGGGACGCCCGGCCCCGGAGAGCAGGCGGACGAACGTGGACTTGCCCGCGCCGTTATCGCCAAGCAGAGCCACGACCTCTCCTTCCGCCATGTCCAGATCGGCGTGCCGCAACGCCGCCACCGCGCCGAACGATTTTCGTATCCCTCTTACACTGAGCAGCATTCCCATTAACGTATCCATATCACTTTGACGCCCCGCATCAGCGGGAGTTCCGCCGCGCAGCCGCTGGAAAAACATCTCTCGACCGCCATGAGACAAGCCTTCCACTTTGAACCGTATTCTTTCAAAGACAATCTGTGCCGGAAGAGACTGTGGACAAGGATTTGATAGGCACAAACGTCTTTGAAAGGAGAGAGGTTCAGCACCGGCGGTTTTGGGGAAGGGAAGCGTTCCTCAAGGAAAACGCTTCCTTTCCCCAATGCCTTTCTATTCTTTCAAAAGTAAAAAAGCGCTAGCCTGCCTGTCCGGAAAAAAGAAAAGGGGATCCTTCTTCAGAAGCTCCCTTCTCCCTTTTGGGGGCGTTTCCTCTACCGCAAGCCCTGCTTGGCAAAGGCGGACACAGCGCCGATGTTGGTGGCGTCCACGATGCCGCCGCCCGTATCGATACTGAATCCGGTAAAGCCGTACTTCTTGCTCAACACGGTCTGTACGACGCCGAAGTAGCCCATCACATACGGCTGAGCTTCGGAAACAAGCTGGACATAGCCGTTTTCAATGGCCGCCGCCGTCGCCGGAGACAGCGAGAATCCCGCCACGTATACCGTATTCGGCTTGATGCCCGCGTTCTTGAGGTGATTGCCCATCTGCGCGGTCAGGGAGCCGTGATCCACGATGATGACCTTGGTGTCGGGGTGACGCCCGAGCTGCCCCGCTACAACCGGGGCACCGAGCACGGGGTCCTTGTCGATTTCTGGGGTGATTTCCTGATAATCCACGGTCACGCCCGCCTGTTCCAGCATTTCGACGATGGCCTGCGCGCGCCGTCCGCGATCGGGGATGCGCTTCAGTCCCCAGACAAAGGCGCGGTCGCCTTTCTTCAAGTTTGTGCGGTGCAGCACTTCCTCAGCGAGAGCCTTGCCCTGCGTGTAGTTGTCCGTCCCCACGTAGCCGAAGCCCTTGGCGCGATGCCGAGCCTGCGTTTCCGGCAAGGCCGTGTCGATCGAGGTCACGACGATCCCCTGCTTGAACGCGGCATCGACCAGCGGGCCGAATGCGGCGTCGCCGGGGTGCCCCATGACGACGATACCGTCCGGACGCGCGGCCACGGCATTGCGGAAATGCGTGATCATGGTTTCAGGGTTCCAGTCGGAATACAGCAAACGCAGCTCGCACCCCATATCGGCGGCAGCGGCCTTGGCCCCGTTCTGAACGATGGTGCCGTAACCATCCCCTACGGAACCGCCCGTATCAAACCAGATCGTCATGCCTTCGCCCGTTTTGGCGAACGCCGTGCCGCACAGCAGGCTCAGGGCCAACAGGCCCAACATCAGAATACGTTTCATGAGCAACTCCTTTTTCCGATTCTCTTCCGTACCGCTTCCAAAGGCGCGGCCAGCTCTCAAAGCAAACACCGTCGCCCCAAGCGAATCTATGATTTTCCAGCAACAACGACGCCACCGACACGGGCGGCCGGGTAAATCCCGTAACTATACAAAGGCCTCTTTTACGCGGCTGCCGCGGTACGCCCCAAAAGGGCCTTCCTTTTGTGCGGCATTCCGAAAAAAACAGCCCTACCCTGCCAGCCCCGTCTTCAAGAACAGACCGGCAACCGGGCACGCTACGGGCGAATGGCCTTCTCCGCAAGCCCCAAACGGGCACGACATCCAGCTTGCCGGTGTCCCTTCGGTTTGCTTGGGGTCCAAAGTATGAGGGGCAAAACGCTGGCGGAACTATGGCAAACGCCCGTCGAACTTTCAAGCGGGCCTGCTCCGCCCCCTCTCCACATGAGCTCATCCGAAGGGGGAACATCCCTTCCCTACCGGACGTCAAAACCATCCGTTTCCGTCAGGCTAGTTCTTAGAAATCATTCTTAATAAAGAAGATTCAGTATCCGCCACAAAAGACTGCTCTCTTTTTATGGAACAAGAATACACTCTCTGAGCAAAAACTTTTTTTGATTTTTCCTCATATTACGCGCTTTCTTGAGGCAACCTTGTGTTTTCAAAAGTGTTTTCCTCCCTTTCTTCTGAATACAATTTTTTTGACCCTCTTTTCGTGTTGCCGATGCGTAACCTCAATCCTGCCTTTTCACAAAATACCCGCCGTTTTGGGGCTCGATTACCCAAAAAAGAACGAGTGTTCTTTCAAGTTATTAGTCGCACTTTTGGTATGGGAAACAAGAAGGGGTGATATCCCGTATCCCTCTAACACGGCATTTTTCCCGTTCTTCACGTTTTTCCTTTGATGCCGGAAAAATCGTGCTGTTCCTTTTAGGACAATACCCAGCCTGAGAACAGGGTAATACCCGTTCCAGGCGGAGCGCCTTTACAGAACGTGATTTCGCGGTATGCTCCTGCCCAAAAGTAGCTTCACACCCAGTGGGGGACTGTATGGAAGATCAGAAACGGTATGATTGGGAACCTTCTGTCAGAAAGCTCGGGGAAACGGAGATGTTGCCCGAAACGGCATGGCAGGAGGAGTGGCAGATTTCTCCGGACTGCGAATCGTTCGCGGCGGTTTCTGCCCTCGAAGACGGCACTTTTACCGTACGCTTGAACGATGCGCTGTGGGAAACACGCACCGACAAGATGTATAACTGCCAGTTCGCCCCCGACGGGCGGCTGACGGCTCTGTCTCAGAGCGACGGCGAGTGGGCCATTGTGGTCGACGACGCGGAAAGCGAAGAGCACGCCGACTATTTGTGGGGAACCCGGTTCAACAAGGCCGGGACCATCGCCGTGCCCATGCAGACCGGCATGGAATACGGGATGCTGGTCGACGGCGCGCCGTGGGAACGGCTCTACACCGCCGCCACCGATTTCGTCCTTTCGGAAACCGGCAAAACCGCCGCCGTGGTCCAGACCGCCGGGCTTGGCCAGGCCGATCTGGAAGGCTTCAGCAAGGGCATCTATACCATCGCCGTCGACGGCGAGGCATGGGAAGAGTGCTACCTGAACGCGTGGTCGCCCTGCTTCGACAGGGAAGGCCACCGGGTCGCCAGCACCGTGCGCGTCACGCCGTACGAATATACCATTTCCATCAACGGCCAGCGCTGGAGCGAAACCTACCCCTGTGCGTGGGAACCCATCTTCGAGCCCAAATCCGGCGACGTCATCGCGCCCATCCGCAAGGAAGGCAAATGGGGCCTTGCCCGCAACGGCTCCCTCTTCTGGAAGCCCATGTTCGCGCAGTGCTGGGCGCCTCAGGCCGCCGCCACCGACGGCGAATACATCTGGGCCGTCGCCGCGCCTTCCTACGGCGCCTTCACTGTGGCCTGCAACGCCACCCCGTGGAACTGCCGTTTCCCGTCCGTGACGGATCTCGTCCTGTCCTCGGACGGCAAGCACGCCGCCGCCCTCGGCAGCCAGAACAACAGCCGGTTCCAGATCGCCGTGGACGGCAAGGTGTGGGACGATGCCTTTGATATGGCGTGGCCCGTCGTGTTCTCGCCCGCCGGGGACCGCGCCGCCGCCAAGGTCCGCCGCGACGGCAAGTTCGCCCTGTACGTCGACGGCAACGCCGTGATCGAAAACCTCGACGGCGTGTGGAACCCCACGTTCAGCCCGGACGGCACCGTCCTGCTGTTCTGTTCCCTCAAGGACGGCGTGTTCTCCCGCCACACCGTGCGGCTCTAGGCATCCAACTGCAACAAGGAACTCATCATGAATGCCCTGTACAATTTTGCGGTAGGCCCGCTGGCATGGATCGCCTTCACGGTGTGCATCGGCGGTATGATCTGGCGGCTGTGGTCGCTCGGACGCCTCGCCCGCCAGCGCGACGCCTCGGCCCTCGCCTACATGAACTGGAAAGACTCGCTGACGTCGATCATCCGCTGGACGCTGCCCTTCTCCACCTGCGGCTGGCGCGAGAACCCGCTGCTGACCGTGGCGAACTTCGTGCTGCACATCGGCATCCTGCTCGCCGTGCTGTTCTACTCGGCCCACAACGTCATGTGGGACTACAATTTCGGTTTTTCCCTTCCTTCCCTGCCCGACGGCTTTATGGACGCCGTCACCCTAGCTACCATTCTGGCCTGTCTGGTCCTCGGCTGGCGCCGACTGGCAGTCCCGGCGTCAAGCTACGTGACCCGACAGGCCGATTGGTTCTCCCTGCTGCTCGTCACCGGCGTCATGGTGACCGGCTTTGCCTCCGCGCATGGGTTCGGAAGCGAAAGCTTCATGGCTCTGCTCCACGTGCTGTTCGGCGAGGCGATCCTCATCTGCCTGCCCTTCACGCGCCTGAGCCACGCCATTCTGATTCCCTTCACCCGCGCCTACATGGGTTCCGAATCCATCGGCGTCCGTCGTACCTGCGACTGGTAATTTTGGAGGCACACGATGGGTATTGAAAAACGCTTAATCGAAGACGCCAACCTGACGCGCGGCATGCAGCTTGCCACGCCGGAGCGCATCACCAAAGTGATCCGCGACGTCCTGAAGGGCGAGGTAGGCGCGCGAGTCAAGGTATACGAACAGACCTGTATGCGCTGCGGCGCCTGCGCCAAGGCCTGCCACTTCAGCCTTTCCCACCCGGACGACGCGTCCTATACGCCCGTCGCCAAGCTCGACAAGACCATCTTCAAGATGGTCCGCGAGAGCGGGAAGCTCAACGCCGAACAGATGCGGGGCATCGCGCAGATCGCGCACACCGAATGCAACATGTGCCGCCGCTGCATCCATTACTGTCCCGTGGGCGTGGACATCGCCTACCTGATGAGCCTCGTGCGGCGTATCTGCAACAAGCTCGGCATCACCCCGACCTTCATTCAGGACACCGCCAACAGCCATTCCGCCACGTTCAACCAGATGTGGGTGCGCGAAGACGAATGGATCGACAGCCTCGTCTGGCAGGAAGAGGAAGCCCGCGAGGAATTCCCCGGCATCCGCATCCCGCTCGACAAAGAAGGCGCGGACTTCATGTACTCGGTCATCGCGCCCGAGCCGAAGTTCCGCACGCAGCTCATCTATCAGGCCGCCGCGATCTTCCATCAGGCGGGCAGCGACTGGACCATGCCCTCCCGCCCCGGCTGGGACAACAGCGACATGTGCATGTTCACGGGCGACTACGAAATGATGGGCCGCATCAAGCGTGCCCACTTCGAGCTGGCACAGAAGCTGCGCGTCAAGCGCATCGTCATGGGCGAATGCGGCCACGCCTTCCGCTCCGTGTACGATCAGGGCAACCGCTGGGTCGGCTGGAAGGATTCCCCGGTCCCGGTGGTCCATGCCATCGAGTTCTATTGGGAGCTCATCAACGAAGGCAAGATCAAGATCACGCACCAGTTCGAAGATCCGGTCACCATCCATGACCCCTGCAACACTATCCGCGGCCGCGGTCTTGCCGACAAGCTGCGCGACGTGGTGCACTTCCTCTGCGCCAACGTGGTCGAAATGACCCCCAACCGCGAACACAACTTCTGCTGCAGCGCGGGCGGCGGGATCATCAACTGCGGCCCGCCCTTCAAGAGCGTGCGCATGGAAGGCAACCGGGTGAAGGCCGATCAGCTCCGCAACACCGGAGTCCACACCGTGGTCGCCCCGTGCCACAACTGCCACGGCGGCCTGGAAGACATCATCAAGCATTACAAGCTCGGCATGCACACCAAGTTCATCGGCGACCTCATCTATGAACTGATGGAAAAGCCCGAAGTATAGTCAGCCCGCGAGGGGGCCTTCCCGGCACCGGGAGGGCTCCCCGCAGCGCTCCGGACCCCGTACACCGCTTTTGGAGGCGCCGCCTCCGTGAATCACTGGAGTGAACTATGCCCCTGCACGCCCTTGCCCGCGCCGGTCTCGCCGTCACGCTGCTGCTTGGCCTCGTCGGGACGGCCCATGCGCTGACCCTGAAATCCGAAGAGTTCAAGACTCACCGCCGCCCCGCCGTCACCTTCGATCACGACAACCATAACGAACGCGCCAAGATCGAAGACTGTATCGTCTGCCACCACGGCGGCGAAAACGGCGTTATCGACCCCGAGGTGAGCTCGGAAGATCAGCCCTGTTCCGAATGCCACAAGGCCAACATGCCCAGCGGACGCACGCCGCTCATGCGTGCCTACCACAAGAACTGCATCGAATGCCATACGGCCCAGAACAAGGGCCCGACCACTTGCGGCGCTTGCCACAAGTAGGACAGGATCATGGACGCCATCCGGCTGCATTCTGACGGGACGCTTTCGTCCGAAGCCCCATTCGCGGGGCTTCTCCGGATGAGGCTCGAACTCGACGGAGACGTTACGCTGCGCTCGTTCTTCAGGCTGCTCAAGCGGAATCCGCTGGCGCGGGAACTGGTCCCCGGCCTTGGCGACGCCCTCGCCGAAGCCGAAGCCTGCCCCGCCTCCGGCTGCCGCTATCCCGGCCTCGAAGCCCTGCGCCTCGGCAAACGCGTGGAGTTGACGGGATTTCCCGGCACGCCCCGCGTGGACGTTTACCTTGCCGTCGAAGGCGTCGGCGACGAACTGCCGGAACTGCGTTTTTTCCGCCTGCGGGACATGCTGGACACCCCGTTGCAAACGGGGACGGCCCGGCATGTCCTGCTCGGCGAGACAGCGACCGCGTTGGACGCGGAAACCAGCTTCACAGTGTTTGATTTGTTGGAAGGCATGGGCTGGGAACTCGGGTTCCAAGGCGGCTCACTCACCTGTAATCTCAAGGAGTAGCGAGATGTTGTTCAAGAACATCCTGTTTGCGAGTTCGGGAACGGCCGGCAGCGACAACGCCGCGAAACTGGCTTTTGGGTTGGCGGAAAAGCAGCAGGCGGAACTGACGCTCTACCATTGCTGCGGCGTCCCCTCCCGGGGGTTCGCCACCAACGTTACCGATACCCGCAGCGGCAGCCTCGAGCAGCCCGATGAGGCGTATCAGGAGATGGTGCGCGAAGAACTCAATACGGCCTATGCCTATCAGATCGAAGCCTGTACCCGCCCCTTCCGCATGGAACTGAGCGTGGGTATGCCCTCCACCGAAATTTTGCGCTACGCCCGTCAGATCAAGCCCGATCTCATCGTCATGGGCGCGAGCAGCGCCGCCAGCGATCCCAATGCCGCCCGTATGCGCTCCATCGTGGGCAACACGGTGCGCGCCGTGGCGAAGAAGGCCCCCTGCCCGGTGCTCATCGTCAACCGCCCCTGCACCACCTGCTGGCACCTGTTCTCAAACATCGTCTTCTGTACCGACTTCAGCGAAGCCGCCAACCATGCGTTCCGTTTCGCCTTGAATACGGCCCGCCAGCTGAACGCCAAACTGTACATCACGCACGCCGTCGACATCACGCCCATTCAGGGCATGACGATGGACCAGTCCGAGATCGAGCGCCATGCCGAACAGATGCGCGAAAAGATCGACAAGCTGTACCTGTCCAGGCTCGACGGTTTCGCCAACGTCGAGGTCATTGTGCGCGAAGGCATTCCCTATGTCGAAATCCTCAAGGTCGCCCGCGAGAATGAGGCGGATCTCATCGTCATGGCCCACCATTCCTCGGATCTGTCCGATGACGACGCGGACATCGGCTCTACGGTGGAACAGGTTGTGCTGCGTTCCGCTTGTCCCGTCGCCAGCGTGACCCGGCCCGAGGCCCGGTGACATGGACGGAAGGCGTGCTCTCGTCATTGATGACGAGGTCCATTTCCGGTACTTTCTCAGAGTGCTCCTCGAGAAGGCCGGGTTCGCCGTGAAGATGGCCCGCAACGGGATCGAAGCGCTGGACGTGCTCCGTTCGTGGAGGCCGGACGTCATCACGCTGGACGTCATGATGCCGGAGCAAAGCGGCCTGACCTTTTACGGGGCCGTCTGCCGCGACGAGGACTGGAAACGCATTCCCGTGGTCATGCTGTCCGCCGTGCCGATCTCCGTCCGGGAACATGCGTTCGCCACAATCGGCCTGACGCAGGGCCCGCTTCCCGCCCCCGCGGCCTGCCTTGAAAAACCGTGTACGCCGGAAGCCCTGCTTGAGGTCGTCAACCGGCTTGTTCCCGAACCAACCACCGCCTGATCCGAACGCAAGGAGAAGCCCCATGCCCAAGAAGATCCTGACCATCGACGACGACCCGTACATCGTCAAGTACATCACCGAAGTTCTCTCCGACAACGGCTACGCGACCTGTTCCGCATCCAGCGTCGAGGAAGCCCTTTCCGTCCTCGAAGCGGAAAGGCCCGATCTCGTCACGCTGGACATGGAAATGCCCGACGAATGGGGTCCGCGCTTTTACCGCAAGATGTCCATGAACCCCGCATTCAAGGACACGCCCGTCATCGTGATCAGCGGTCTCCAAGGCATCCACCTCGCCATCCGCAACGCCGTGGCCACCCTCCAGAAGCCCTTCGATCCCGAAGAGCTGCTCTCCATCGTCAACCGGGTGCTTGAATCCAAGGACGCCGCCCGCAAGGCCATGGACGGGGAATAACCGTTTCCGTTCCGGCGGTTCCCCTGCGGACCGCCGGAAACCGGGGTTGACGATGCATAGCCGATTCGGAGCCTACCGCCTCATGGTCAAGACCATCACCATGACGGCGCTGCTGTTTCTCGCCGGGGTGGGGGCCGTTCTGTGGCTGATGCCCTACGAATGGCTCTGGATTGTCCTGCCCGCCGTTACCCTGCTCCTCTGCGCCGTCTCGGTGGCCCTTTATTGGTATGAAGTGCGTCTGCCCATCGGCCGCATGATCGCCAGTATGCAGGCCATGCGTGAAGGGCAGGCCGTCACCCTCGACGACGCCCGCCGCGACGACGAATTCGGTCAGCTCGCGCGGGCCATCGTTGAATTCAGCATCCGCAATCAGCACCACCTCGAAGAAATGCGCCGCCGGAAGGACGACTTCCAGCGGCTCTTCGACATGGTCCCCTGCGGCATTTCCGTGCAGGACCGCGAATACCGCCTCCTGCGCTGGAACCACAGCTTCGCCGTCCGGTACGATCCGCAGCCGGGCAACACCTGCTACGAGGTCTACAAAGGCCGGACCACCCCCTGCCCCGAATGCTCGGTCCAGCGCACATGGGAGGAAGGGGCCGTCCAGTGCAACCAGGAAAGCCGCGTCAACCCCGACGGGACGCGGGACTACTGGTTCGTGCAGACCGTGCCCCTGTTCGACAAGGATGGCAACGTGTCCTCGGTTATGGAAATGAGCATCGACATGACGCTCATCCATACGCTCCAGCACCAGCTGCAGGCGTCCGAGCGCACCCACAAGGCCATTTTCGACAGCATCCCCAACGCCGTCTTCCTCCTGGACGCCGCCGAACTCACCATCCTCGACTGCAACCCCGCTTCCGTCAAAATGTACGGGCGCCAGCGGGAAAACGAACTGATCGGGCGCGGCATCCTCGATCTGTTCCTGCCCGAGGAGCGCGAGCAGTACGCTTCCCAGCTGCGGGCCTTCACCGTCTTTTCCGGCGTGACGAACATCAAGGCCGACGGCACGCCCCTGCGCGTGGACATCCGTTCCGCCTCGGCCATGATCGAAAACCGCCGCGTCCGCATCCTCTGCGCCACCGACGTCACCGAACGCATCGAGATGGAACAGAAATTCATTCAGGCCGGAAAGATGGCGACGCTCGGCGAAATGGCGACCGGGGTGGCCCATGAACTGAACCAGCCGCTTACCGTCATCAAGGGCGCGGCAAGCTATTTTCTGCGCAAGACCCGCCGCAGCGAACCCATCGCGCCGGAGACGCTCTCCGAGCTGTCCGTGGAAATCAGCGGGCAGGTCGACCGCGCCAGCGACATCATCAACCACATGCGCGCCTTCGGCCGCAAATCCGATCTTGCGCTGCTGGATACGGACATCAACGGCGTCGTGGCGCAGGCCTGCGATCTGTTCGGCCGCCAGCTTGTGGTGCACGGCATCACGCTGGAAACCTCCCTCGCCCCGGCCCTGCCGCCCGTCCTCGCCATCCCCAACCGTCTGGAACAGGTGATCGTCAACCTCATCCTCAACGCCCGGGACGCCGTGGAGGAACGCGTCAAAAGTGCGCCCGAACCGCCCGCCGTCATCGGCGTCTCCACGGCTATGGACGGCAACACGGTGCTGCTGTCCGTCTGGGATACCGGGACCGGCATTCCCGCCCACCTGTTGAATAAAATTTTCGAGCCGTTCTTCACCACCAAGCCCGTCGGCAAGGGGACCGGCCTCGGCCTTTCCATCATTTACGGGCTGGTCAAGGATTTCGGCGGCTCCATCTCCGCCCGGAACCGCGACGAAGGCGGGGCGCTCTTCGAAATCCGGCTCCCCATCACCCGGCGCGGAGATCTCGCCTCGAACGCGCCCGCCGACGGGAACAGGACCGGAGGCGTTTCCGGCCCGCAACCGGAACAGATTTCTTGAAGCAAGGATACTGCATGGACACTTCCGTTCGCGTTTTGCTCGTTGATGATGAACCCGGCATCCGCCATGTACTCGGGGCCCTGATCAGGGATTTCGGCTATGACGTCCACACCGCCGAGAGCGCCCGCGAAGCGCTGGAGGCGTTCACCGCCAATCCCTTCCCCATCGTGGTCACCGACATCCGTATGCCGGGCATGGACGGCCTGGCCCTGCTCGAACGGGTGCGCAATCAGAATCCCGACACACAGGTCGTCATGATCACCGGGCACGGCGACATGGACAACGCCGTCGAATGCCTGCGCCTTGGCGCGGCGGACTTCATTGCCAAGCCCGTCAACGACGACCTGCTGGAGCACTCGCTGAAACGTGCCGCCGAACAATACTCCCTGCGCGAACAGATCCGCCGCCACACCGAACATATGGAGGAGCTCGTCGCCTCGCGCACGCGGGAACTGCTGGAAGCCCACCGGGTCGCCGTCGTGGGTGAAACCGTGGCCTGCATGGCCCACACCATCAAAAACCTTGCGGCGGCGCTCGAAGGGAGCCTCTTTGTCCTCAAGCAGGGGATGGAGTCCGGGAACCGGGAGTATCTCGACGACGGCTGGGCCATGCTCGAAGAAGACATTTCGCGGGTGCGCGACAAGCTCTTGCACCTGCTGCATATCGGGCAGCAGACGGAACTGCGCGAATGCCTTGTGGACCCGGCGCAGCCCGTCCGCCATGTGGTCAAGCGTCTGGAAGGCCGGGCCGCCAGTCTGAGCATAGCGCTCCAGTTTCAGGATGCCGCCGATTCAGACCCCATCCCTCTGGATGCCGAACGCCTCGAAGGCTGCCTGCTCAATCTGGTAGGCAACGCGCTGGAGGCATTCCCCGCGCCGGGGCTGCGTGCCCGTCCCGCCGAAGTCCGGGTCGAGATCGCCCGCACGCCCGACGCCCTCATTTACGACGTGCGGGACAACGGCACGGGGCTGAGCGCGGAAGCCGCCGAACGGCTTCGGGACGGTTTGTTTACGACCAAAAAAGATGGTACAGGGTTCGGACTGCTCGGAACGCGCAAAGCGCTTTTGGAAATGGGCGGCCGGCTCCTGTGGGAGAACCTGCCCGACAGCGGAGCGCTGTTCCGCATCGTGTTGCCGCTGCGCGTGGAGCGCACCCCCGCTGCCGCCGAGGCGAACCACCTCAGGGAGGACTCATGAAAGAAACCATTCTCCTCGTCGACGACGAACAGGGCATCCGTACCGTCATGGGTCTTTCGCTCCGCGACGCCGGGTACAACGTCATCACCGTGGCCTCGGGGGAGGAAGCCCTGCAGCTTTTCGCGGAACGGCCCATCCCCATCGTGATCACCGACATCAGGATGCCCGGCATGAACGGGCTGGATCTCCTGAAGCACATCAAGATCCTCGCGCCGGAAACCGAAGTCATCCTCATTTCCGGACATGCGGATCTGGAAATGGCGATTCAGGGGCTCAAGCTGGAAGCGTCCGATTTCATCACCAAACCCATCGACGACGATCTGCTGCACATTTCCCTGAAACGCGCCCTTGAGCGCATCGCCATGCGCAACAAGCTCAAAGAATACACGTCGAATCTCGAAAAAATGATCAATGAGAAGTCCGCGCAGCTCGTGGAGGCGGAGCGCCAGCTCGCCGCCCGGCAGGTCGTGGACGGCTTTGCCTTCGGGCTGCACACCCTCGGCTCGTCCATGAGCGGAGAGCAGCAGGCCTTCAACGAGCTGCCCTGTTTCATCGCCATGCACGACAGGTTTATGGAAGTCCTTGCCGTCAACGATCTCTACCGCGAACGCCTCGGCAACCTCGTGGGGCACCCGAGCTGGGAGCCCTATGTCCTGCACAGCAACGAGGCCATGTTCCCCGTGGAGCGGGCCATTGTGGAGGGCCGCGGCGCGCGCAGCGAGCAGATCCTGCGTGACAAGAACGGCAAGGAAATCCCCGTGCTGGTGCATACGGCGCCGATCCTCAATAACGAAGGCGAAGTGGAGCTCGTGCTCGAACTGAGCGTGGACGAGCAGGAAAGCCGCCGCCTGCGCGAGGAACTGCGCGTCACCCGCGAACGCTTCCGCCAGCTGTTTGAAGAGAGCCCCTGCTACGTCTCCGTGGTGGGCCGTGATTTGCAGGTGCTTGAAGCCAACCGCGCCTTCCGCCACACGTTCGGTATACAGAGCGGCAAGCGCTGTTACGAGCTGTTCGCCGGTTCGTCCGCGCCCTGCGACGAGTGCCCGGTGCAGCGCTCCTTTCAGGACGGCAAGCCCTGCCATACGGAAAAAGTGGTCATCGACCACGAAGGCCGGCCGGTCAACGTGCTCGTCTGGACCGCGCCTTTGCGCGACACTTCGGGCAACATCACCGAATGCATCGAAATGGCCACGGACATTACGGAGCTGCGCCAGCTGCAGGATCGGCTCGCCTCCCTCGGCCTGCTCATGGGCTCCACCGCCCACGGCATCAAGGGTATGCTCACCGCGCTGGACGGCAGCGTCTACCGCCTCGGTTCCGGCATCGACAAGGGCGACGAGGCACGGACCCGTGATTCCCTCAAGGACATGCGCCAGCTTGTGGCCCGCCTGCGCAAGATGGTGCTCGACATCCTGTATTTCGCCAAGGAACGCAAGCTCGACTGGAACATTCTGGTCGCGGAGGAGTTCATGCGTTCCGTTGTTTCCACGGTTTCGGACAAGGCCGCCGAAGCGGGCATCACCATGACGCTGGAGGCCGACGGCGATCCCGGCACCTTCGAGGCCGACGCCTCCGCCCTCAGCGCCGCGCTGGTCAACCTGCTTGAGAACGCCGTGGACGCCTGCCGCGCCGACGGCTCCAAGAAGGAGCACTACGTACGGGTGAGCGTCAAGGGGCTTTCCGACGCCGTGGAGGTGCGCATCGAGGACAACGGCATCGGCATGACCGAGGAAACCCGTACCAAGCTGTTCACCCTGTTCTTCTCCTCAAAGGGCAAGGGCGGTACGGGCATCGGCCTGTACGTCGCCCGCCAGGTGGTCATGCAGCACGGCGGCAGGATCGAGGTGGCTTCCGTCAAGGGCGAAGGCAGTACCTTCACCGTCACCATGCCGCGCATTCTGGCGAAGTAACCCATGTTCCCAAACGGACGCGCCGGCATCGCCGGATCGTCTGAAACCCCATTGGAGGATACCGTGAAAAGACTCATTCTCTGTGCGCTGGCCGTTGCTGGCCTCTGCATCCCGGCCTTGGCCACCGATCCCACGCCCGAACAAAAGGCTCAGATCGAAAAGCCCATGACCATGAACAACACGGGCAACGAGAAGAAACAGGTTATCTTCACCCACAGCGCCCACGCCAAGACGGACTGCGCGTTCTGTCACCACAAGGCCGTGGAAGGCAACATCTATGTCGGCTGCGCCACCAAGGGCTGCCACGACAACATGGACAAGAAGGACAAGAGCGAGCACGGCTACTACTTCACCATGCACAACAAGAAGTCCGAAAAGTCCTGCATGGGCTGCCATCAGAAGGCTGTGGCGGAAAATCCCGATCTGAAGGAAAAGTTCAAGGGCTGCACCCCCTGCCACGCGAAGAACAGCTAACGGCGTGAGGGAGGAAGGATAGGAGAAATCAGTGGTGGAGGAATGAGGACACTCTCCTGAAGAAGGGTTTGCCCTCCTTCCTCCACCAATCCCCCTCTTCCCCAAAGTTTTGGACGGGGAAAGAGATGGCATAAAAGGAATTCCGTTGTATCGGGATGCCTGTTTTTGGGAGACGGAACATGTCAGGGGAAAAACAGAACGCCGGGAAAAACTCCCCGGCGTTTTGCCTAGATGGAGCGGCTCATCTCTGAATCAACGGGCTCAAAGCCATCAGCTTCCGCCTGCCGGTTGAACGGTTCAGCGTGCCGTCAGCATGTTCCAAAAGCGTTCCTGATCGATCGTCATGACGATCCGGGCTTTTTGGCTTCCCTGCGGCCCGTTGTTGGGATAGGCCAGCGCCTGCCCGTAAGATGGCCCGAATTCCGCGTTCACGTCCACGGCGCATGTACGTTCCTCGGTGATCAGGCTCGGATCGATCAGAATCGCGGCTGCCAGCACATCCCAGACGTACTGGCTGAAGGCCTCGTCCTTGGCGAACTGCTGCCCCGCATACGTTGATTCCAAAAGCTTTTTCATCTCCGGGCGTTGTCCGGCAAGGAAAGCCTGATAGCGATCAAAGGAAAAGGGGATTTTCTCGCAGACGTCGAGCCCAACCATAATTTGCTCGCGGAACGGCGTCCGCACAACGATGTGCGCCGCTTCGGGATCAAACCACCAGTTGAACTCGGCGGTCGGGGTCACATTGCCGGGCTTGAAAAACGATCCGCCCATAAAGATCACCCGCTTGATCAGCGGCACGATGTCAGGGGCCTTGAGCACGGCCAGCGCCAGATTGCTGCACGGGCCTATCTCCGCAATGGTGATCTCTCCGGGGTGTTTCCGCACCTCTTCAATGATGAAATCCACCGCATGACGGGGATCGGGGCGCGACTGAGGCTCTTTGCCGTAGCGCTCCCGATAAACCTTTTGCCATGATTCCGGTTTTGGGTATCCGAACGCGCCGACCCACGCATCATGCCCCATGCCGAACAGCTGCCGCTCCAGCCCGAACAATTCGTACCGCTGCGGCCTGAACGGACGATCCACGCCCGCGGCCACGGGGATGTTCTGGCCCGCGATTTCGAGCTGGCGCAACGCATAGGCCACGCCGTCGGAAACCCATGTGTTGCCGGCCACGATGGTCACCCCTATCAGCTCGATGCCGGGGGATTGCGCCAGCGCCAGCATGGCGACACCGTCATCGAAGCCTTCCACCATGTCGCTGTCTAAAATCACTTTTTCTCGGGCGGATACGGGGAAGGCGCACAACAGGGACACTATCACCCCCAAAACAACGTCCCACAGCCGGTTCCATCGTCTCATGCGTCCTTCCTTTCATTTGAGGGTAAAAAAAGAGTTACCCGCTTTTCCGATCAGGATGGAACAAGGCGCCGTTTCGGACGCCGTGGTTCCAATGTGCGGGAAAATGTTTTCGTGCCCGTGTTTTTCCTGCTGATGCGCTGACGGCTCCTCGCGCAAGCCGTATGGCGGATGAACGGCCCTAGGGAGGAGCGTTTCATACGGTGCACAGGCCCACTTGGAAACCGGCGGCAGACGGAGAGAGCCCCACGTGGCTTGAAATGCGAGAATACCGCCGGCTATGCCCCGCTTTCGACTTCGGAGAGCACGGACGGGAACGCCCTGTTGCGAAATGTGACGTCATAGAACGCGAAACAGTTTTTCCCTTTTTCCTTCGCGGCGTACAGGGCCTGATCGGCCTTATACATCAGATCCTCGTAGCACGCCCCGTCTCCGGGATACAGCGCTATACCCACGCTGCACGATATGCCGCCATGCGGAATGGCTTCACTGTACTTTGATTTGAAAGCCGCGCAAATCTCTCCGGCTTTTTTGGAAATGGTATCCAGTGAACGGATATTGCGCAGAAACACGATGAATTCGTCCCCGCCCACGCGCCCCACAATATCCGACGTGCGGACCTTACGCCGGATCTCACTGGCGACATGCCGGAGCACCTCATCGCCGAACATATGGCCGAGCGTGTCATTGACGGCCTTGAAATTGTCCACATCAATGAACAGGAACGCCGCCCCGTTCTCCTTGTCATCCTCAAGCGCCTGGGCAATCTGCTCCTCTATGCGCTTGCGGTTGGACAGCCCGGTCAACGGATCGGTATTCGCCTGTTCCCGCCAACGGTTTACTTCGCTCTTCCGTTCGTTGATGTTGGTCAGCTTGCCGAGATAGCCTATCCTGCTGCCGGAATCGGCATCCCACAAGGCGTTCGCATACACGTCGAACCATTCGTAACCGCCCCCGGAGGTCATAAGCCGGATCTCCATACGGCAACGGGGGTGCTTCGGCGTGATTCCGGAAAGCCCCTTCAAGACAATCGCCCTGTCATCCTCATGGATGAACGAGGAGCGCAGGAGGGTTTTCCGGGCGTTGGGCACGGTGATGTCCCAGCCGAACACCTCATACCACTTCTCGGAACACTCCAGCATGTCCCGCTTCACGTCGTAATTAAAGACGATATCCCCCGAAAGTTCGGAAAGGACGCGGTATTTTTCGCGTTCACGCTCTAGCAGCCACAAGGTCCGGGCTGAAAGGGAATTCTTTTTGTGCGAAGGCCTCGCGGGTGCGGCCGCCCGTTCCCTGAACATGGGCCCGATCTCCCCGTTTTCCAGCCGCGAGGCGACGCTCAGGAAGCTGTTCAGCAGCCGGGGATTGAAGACGCCGCACTCGCCGTTCAGAATCATCGAAACGGCCTGCGCGTGCGTATACGCGGCCTTGTACACGCGCTCGCTGGTCAACGCATCGTACACGTCCGCCAATGAAACGACCTGTGCCCAGATCGGGATGTTGTTGCCCGCAAGGCCGTCTGGGTACCCGCTCCCGTCCCAGCGCTCATGGTGGGACCGGCAGATGTCGTAGCAAAAGCGGTAGTACTCTTCGTCCTGCCCTTCGTTGATGCTTTGCAGCAGTTCGCATCCCTTGAGGGAGTGCGTCTTCATGATCTCGAATTCTTCCGCCGTAAGCCTGCCCGGTTTGTTGAGCACCGCGTCGGGGATGGCGATCTTGCCTATGTCATGCATGGAGGCGGCACTGACTATCTTGTCGATGGCGCCGTGCGGAAGGGCGTATTCAGGATATCTGAAAGACAGGGATTCCAGCAAAAGCCGGGTGATTTCGCGGACCCGCCTGATATGCGTCCCGGATTCGCAACTGCGGAACTCAACGACGGTGCTCAGAGTGTCGATAATGAATTCGTTGAAACGATTGAGCTTCAGCGTCTGCTTTTCGAGGGTTTCCACCTGCTGCCGGACGAGCGCCTCAAGATGGCGCTTGTGCAGGTAGAGTTCGATGGTGTTGTCGACGCGGCGCTTGACGATATTCGGATTGAACGGCTTGTTGATGATGTCCGAAACGCCGAGTTCGTAGCCCTTTAAAAGGGCGTTGTCGGAATTTTCGGAGGTGATGAGAACGACGGGGATTTCTTCCTTCCACATGCGGTGGGCCATGTTCTGGAGCATCTCGAAGCCGTCCATAACCGGCATGATGATATCCAGAAGCACGATCAGGATATCATCATGGTGCGCTTCCAGCAGTTCCAGCGCCTGACAGCCGTTTTCAGCTTCAAGGACTTCGTATGAATCCTGAAAAAGTTCGGCGAGGATCGCCCGGTTCAGCTCCACATCGTCGACGACGAGGATCTGCCTTTTTTCCGTTCCCATCATGCCTTCCCATCGCCGGAGGACGTATCCGGTTCCCGCAGACGCACCAAAACAGCGCCCCGTGAGGAACGCCCTTCCCTGCCCTTATTCACTCTTTTATGCTACACCTGAACACGGCTATACAATATGTGCTCTCAATAACATTCGCAAAGGCATTCCGCAATCGCGCGGAAACGGCGCAGGCGGCCCCTCCCATTAGGGGAAAACATACATTATGGATTTTCGAATTCAGGAATGGCGTTCCCGGATTTGAGGACGAAGGGGGCCATCGGTTCTGGTTATTTTCCATCTTTGTTTGAGGAATTACACTGGGGTATACGAAGGTACAGGCCGGTTTCGCTCACATCGATCTTGTTCCCATCCGGGTCCTCAAGGAACCCTACCCGAGTGTCCTTATTGACCGTTTCAAGCTTCTTCGACTCATCGACCCAAAATATCCATCCCCCGACCTTGCCCGCAGTCTTATCTTCGAAATGGGCATCATCATCCCCTATATACAATGAACCGTCACCCTTTTCATCTCCCATCGTGGTCATCAGAAGCGCGGCTATATCCTTACACTCTCCATGCTTCAATAAATACTGCGCAAAAGCCAGGTTGATGCGGGCCTGCGCTTCGGATACCGCGGCGGTGGCGGCCTTGATGCGGGCTTCCTCCTGCAGGTCATAGTATTTCGGGAGGGCCACGGCGGCGAGAATGCCCAGAACCACGAGTACGGAAATGATCTCGATCAGTGTGAACCCTTTTTCCTTCTGGTACATGGCACCCCCTTGGGCATTGCAGAGCCCCTTTGTGAAAAATACTGCCCGGCGTATTGATTGTCCAGCGTACACGGTTTGAAGAATTCCCCTTCACCTTGCCCCTTCCTTTTTTTTGAGCTAGTTCAAGGAAAAAACGGGAGTCTCAATGGGTGTTCGCCTGAAATGCCGGAGCGCCCCACGACACCTTGAGCCATCCGGGAAAGCGGCAGAGAGATGCGCTCGCCGTCAGTATCCGTGCCCACTCATCTCTCCGAGCGTTCTCGCCGTTCAGAATGTTGGCGTCCGCTCCGTTCTTTCCGCTTCCACCGCCGCTCATCCGGCTTTTCTCCGCAACCGCAGGATCAAGAATGAACACGCTGTTTCTGAAGGCTCCCCAACTGACCGCCGAAATCATGCGCGCCCACTATTGCGAACATGACCTCGACAAGATCCTTCCTTTATTTCACGAAACCCTCACGTGGATCGGGGCGGGCGAGGATCAGATCTGCTACGACTGCGAGACGATAAAGGACTTTTTTCTCCGTACCTATGCGGAAAAGGCCGTGCCCGACTGCATCATCACCGATGAGGACTACCGCCTTGTTTCGTGGGACGAGCACTCATGCCTCGTCGCCGGACGCTGCTGGATCGCCACCAAGCCCGAAACAGGCTATGTCATCCGCGCCCATCAACGCGTGACCTTCTCCTATAAGCTCGTGGATGGAGAGCTGAAAATAACGCTCATCCATATCTCCAATCCTTATGCAGACATGCGGGAAGGGGAAGACTTCCCTGAGCAGATCGGCAGGCAGAGCTACGAATACCTCCAGCGCCTCCTTGTGGAAAAGACCCGTCAGATAGCCCTCCTGAACAGCACCGTCTCCTCCGGCCTCAAGGCCAACTGGGATGACGAATACTATTCGCTGTTCTACGTGAACGAGGGCCTGTGCCGGATGCTCGGGTATACCGAAGAGGAGCTCATGGCCAAATGCCGCGGCAGGATGACCGAACTCGTCTATCCGCCGGATTTGCCGCAGGCCCTGACGGATTGCGAGCGCTGCTTCGCCAACTCCCTGACCTACTCCACCGAATACCGTATGCAGCGGAAAGACGGGAAATTCATATGGGTTTGGGACACGGGCAGCAAAAGCAAAAACGAGGAAGGCAAGACCGTCATCAACAGCGTCATTGTGGATATCACGGAACGGCGCCACACCAACGATACCATCCGGCGGCAGAAAGCGTTCTTCCAATCCCTTTATGACACCACGCTGTGCGCGTTGGTCCAATATGATCTCAACGGAACCTTCCTCAACGCGAACGCCTTCACCTTCGATGTCATCGGCTACACCGAAGAGCAGTTCCGCACGGAAACCGGCGGATCGCTCATGAGCATCGTCCACCCCTGCGATGTGGATACGGTGCGGGAACACATCGAGCGCCTCATCGCGGATCGCCGCCCCACCGTCTATAACTGCCGTATCATCCGGCGGGACGGGACTGTCCGATGGCTTTGCGCCAGCGCCAACATCATCAACAATATGGATGGAGTACCCGTCATCCAAGCCGCCTATTCAGACGTCACGGAGCTTCAGCGCGTCGAGCGGGAACGCGACTCCACCTATGACAGCATTCCCGGCGGCGTCGCCAAAGTCCTTATCGGGACACAACTTTCCCTGCTTGAGGCCAACGACAATTTCTTCCAGATGCTCGGCACGGACCGAACCGCATACAAAGGGACGCTCAGTGCCGTCGCCCCGGCGGATCGCGGCGCAATCGTAACCGCGTTCATGGAAGCCGCCGAAACGGATGCGCCGGTAGACATCGAATACCGCTGCCGACGCTTCGACAACGAGCGGACCATCTGGATCCACCTCATCGCCAGGTTCGTGGAAAACGCGCACGGCGCAAAAGTCTACCAATGCGTCTTCATTGACATCACAAAGCAGAAGACGGCACAGATCCAGCTCTATCGGGAACGCGACCGTTACCGCATCATTATGGAGAACTCCGCGGACGTGATCTATGAGTATGATCGCAAAACGGATACGGTTGTCTTCTATGAGACGATCCGCCGGGGGGACGAAAACGAGATTGCCAAACACGTATCCCCCAACTTCAGCAAGAAACTTTACGATCAGAAAATTGCCCATCCCGAAGATGCGGAAACGGTCATGCGGGTGTTCTCGGGCGTTCAGGGCGGATCCGCGGAAGTCCGGCTCCGCAACCTCAAGCTCAATGGGGACTATGTCTGGTGCCTCCTGCAAGGCCAACCCGTCTATGAGAACGGCGCGCTTGCCCGCGTGGTCGGCATCATCCGCGACATCACGGAGAATAAACGCATCAGCCAGGAGAAGGAGCGCCTCCAGCGGATTTTCGATCTCGAACTGCGCCGCGACTATGAAAGTATCTGCCAGATCAATCCCTCCACAGGCAGATACGTCATGTGCACGCCTTCAAACGCGTCCTATTACGATATACCGACATCAGGCATTTTTTCCGAAGAACTGGCGCACGCCATCTCCCGCATCGTATGCAGCGAGGACCGGGAAACATGCCTCAAAACCATGAGCATCGGCAACATGCTCAAAACGCTTGAGGAAGAAAAGGAGGGCACCTGCTACTACCGTGTGCTGACCCCGGACGGGAGCCTGCGGTGGAAATGCGCCCGCTATACCTACTTCGGCGACGACGGTTCCATCCTGCTCAATGTGCGGGACGTCCACGACATCCGCATCGCACAGCAGCAGGAGGAAAACCGCTTCCGGGCCATCCTGCGCGAAACATGCGAATACATCATAGAAACGGATGTGGAGACAAAGAGTTATACCCTCCACCTGCCGACCCTGATCAACCGCTATCCCCTCGCAGACTGCCCCGACTACGGCTCGCTGATCGCCCGCTACTCCGAACGCTATGTCGCCCCCGAAGATCGGGAGGCCTTCCTGCGGGCGGTCTCACTCCCGGAAGCGCTGAGCCGTATGCGCAGGGAAGGCGGCTCATGCTCCATCAAGTACACGGTGAATACCAACGGCTCCCCGGCCTACAAGACATGGAACATGTCCCTGTACCGTTATGATGACAACCGCGAATACATGCTTTCCTATATCCTCGACATCACCAAACTGGTGCTGGAGCAGCAGGAAAAGGAACGCGAGGCGGAACGGAACCGGCAAATCATCAAGGACGCCCTGACCGCGGCGGAACAGGCCAGCCGTGCCAAATCCGACTTCCTTTCACGGATGAGCCACGAGATCCGCACGCCCATGAACGCGGTCATCGGCATGACCACCATCGCCGCCGCCTCGCTGGACAACAGGGACAAGCTGACCGACTGCCTCGGCAAGATCGGGCTTTCGTCCCGTTACCTCCTCTCGCTGATCAACGACATTCTGGACATGTCGCGCATCGAGAGCGGTAAAGTATCCATCATCAATGAAGAATTCGATTTCCGGTCTTTCGTGGAGGGCATCAGTTCGCTCATCTATCCGCAAGCGAAAAACAAGAATATTGTCTTTGACCTGAACATCGAAGGCGTGGTGGACGAGCGCTACAGGGGCGATCCCCTGCGCCTCAATCAAGTGCTTATCAATATTCTGTCCAATGCGTTGAAATTTACCCCGGAATGGCGCAGCGTGCACCTCAGCATCCGGGAAACCCGGCGGGTGCGCGATCGCGCCTATCTCCAATTCATCGTGCGCGATACCGGCATCGGTATGGAAACGGGCTTGCTGGAACGGATTTTCGAACCCTTCGAGCAAGGCGGGGCTTCCATTTCCCACAGCTATGGAGGTTCTGGGCTCGGGCTCGCCATCAGCAGCAACCTCATATCACTGATGAACGGCCACATCTCCGTGAGCTCGACCCCCGGCGTCGGCTCGGAGTTCGTGGTGGAACTCCCCCTGCTCACCGTTCCGGACAATACGCCGAAACAGGACGTTTCCCTCGAAGACATCCGGGTACTGGTTGTGGACGACGATCTTGTCACATGTGAGCACACCACCCTGATCCTGAACAGGATCGGCGTGGACGCCGAGTACGTCACATCAGGAAAGGCGGCCGTCACCCGCGTCAAATCGGCCCTGCAACGGCACACCTGCTACAACATCGCGCTTGTGGACTGGAAAATGCCGGACATGGACGGCGTGGAAACGGCCCGCTCCATCCGCCGCATCGTGGGGCCCGACACGCTGGTGATCATCATGTCGGCTTATGACTGGACGGAAATCGAGGCCAGGGCGCGTGAGGCGGGGGTGGACTTCTTCATTTCCAAACCCATATTCCAATCCGTCGTGCAAGACGTGCTGCTCAAGGCCACGCGCCGCAGACAATCCGCCGACACGCTTCCCGTGCAGAAAGAGGATTTCGCGGGAAGACGCATCCTGCTTGTGGAAGACAATGAAATCAATATGGAAATCGCCCGCACGCTGCTGGAGTTCCGCAACGCGTCCGTGGACGGGGCTTGTAACGGGCAGCAGGCCGTGGAGATGTTCCGCTCCTCGCCCCAAAACCATTACGACGCCGTGCTCATGGATGTGCGTATGCCCGTCATGGACGGCATCGCGGCCACTCAGGCCATCCGGGGCCTGAACCGGGCCGACGCCGCGACTGTCCCCATCCTCGCCATGACCGCCAACGCCTTTGCCGAGGACATTGAGCAGTCGCGCAAGGCGGGCATGAACGAACATCTGGCCAAGCCTATCGAACCGGAGACGCTGTACGCCCGGCTGACATCGTATTTCCGGTAAGGAAGAAAGGCACCGGGGGGAGAAACCTCTCTGGAGAAAGGTTTCTCCCCCGGCCCCTCCCGTCCCGAAGCTTTCGGCCTTATCGAACCCCTCTCCGCCGCGTTCCCTGTTACGGGAATGCGGCGGTATTGCGTCGAGGCCGCTTTTTGTTCGGACAAGAGGGCTTGGGTGTCAGGATAAAAGGATACGTCCCAACTCGCGGGCCTCATCGAGAAGCTTCTTGTTGGCGAGGATCGCGCCGGGCTCAAGGGCGGTCCCGTACGCCTGCCCTTTCAGCTCCATGCCCGTATAGCGGCAGATATCCTGAAAACAGCGGATAGCGTTGATACAGCCGGAATCGAAGGGATCATCCCCTTCATAGGCCATCGTCACCGCCAGCTTCTTGCCGCGTAGGCCGCGTTTGCCGCCCCCGACGTCCACGGCGATGCAGCGGTCGATAAACGTCTTGAGCTGACCGGACATGTTGAAATAATAGATGGGGGTAGCCATTACCAGCGCATCGGCGGAAGCGATCAAAGGATACAGATCCGTCATACCGTCGTGCTGCACGCATCCCCTGTCGGAACGGGTGCAGGCGAAACAGCCGTGACAGGGATTGATGTTCCGCTCCACAAGCCGGATGACTTCGGCCTTGCCGCCGTGTTCGGCGGCACCTTCAAGCACGGCCTCGGCCAGCAGCCCCGAATTGCTGTTTTGCCGCGGGCTGCTCAGAATACACAGGATATTCTTTCCCATAACACGCTCCTTTGCTGTCCATTTCACCAAACAGGCATTGCGGCCCGCTTGTTCCAGAAGGCAACTCCTTTTAGCGCCGTTCTCAGCGTGGAGAGAAAAGTGCCTCTTCCATGCCATCAAACATGGCCTTCGCAGCCGCATCGAACGGCAGGCGGCCCGTTCCCGTACCCATGCCCGGAAAAGCTATGGACGCAAATGATTGTTCAAGCCCCGCCCGCATGGCGGCCCGCGCCGAACGCCTCACGGGATCGCCGTCATGAAGCACGGAAGGCCTGTGCATGGTCGGCGCGGAGATCAGCCACGGGATGCCCGCATATCCGGTAGGCACGATGAGAGCTTCCCCGACCGGCAGTTCCTTCGCGGGAAGCGTACGGATAATTGCCTGCAACCGGCTTTCCACGCCTTCCCCGAAAACGCGGGTATAGACGCCGTCCACTCCGCCGCGCATAAAACCGAACGAATTCGCCGGGGACACGACCGCATCCACCCGCAAGTCCGTAATGCCTCCCGCCACGACCGAACACAGCGCCGCCAGCCTGGGCCGCCGCTCCAGCTCTTTTTCCCACGCTTCACGCATAGCAGGGTTGATGTCGCATAACAGACATTTCATACCTTTCTCCTTATCTGAGGGGAACGATGACCTGCCGCCCTTTTTTCACGCGCACGGCCCCCAATACGCTTCCGGAAACAGGCGCTTGTTGCCTCCTCATGAAAAAACTGGCACTTTCCCGATATGCCGTTGAAGTCCACCTTCAACATATTGCCCAAAAACAGGAAACGGCTGCAACCGAAGTTCCGACCCCGTTGCAACCGTATACCAATCTTACGCAATCAACAATGAAATGTGCCCTTCCCGCACCATCTCCCTACTCGGCAAACCTCCTTCCACACTACCCATAGCCTCAAAGCGTATCCGCTCTAGAACACCTTCAATCCGTTCAACAGGATAATAACGATAAGAATAGGAGTGACGTAGCGGCACAGGAACAAGATAGCCTTGGCGCAGGCGAGGTTGTGCAGCGTCCCGCCGTTGGTCAGGGCGTCCAGCGCGTCGCTGCGGCTCCAGACGTACCCGACGAACAGGCTCAGGAGCAGGCCGTCCAACGGCAGCATCAGGTTGGAAGACAGGAAATCGTACAGGTCGAACAGGGACAGCCCGAATACGGTAACGTCAGATAACACGCTGGTGGACAAGGTCGCTGGAGCGCCGAGCAGGATCAGCGCAAGGGTCATGAGCACGGTTGCGCGGGGGCGGGAGATGCGGAAGGTTTCGGAAAGCCACGCCACCGGCACTTCAAGCAGGGACAGCATCGCGCCCATTGAAGCTACGGCGGACAGGACGAAAAACAGCGTGGTGAAAAGCTGCCCGCCGGGCATGGATGCGAACACGGCGGGGATGGTCAGGAACAGCAGGCTTGTCCCGGCCGTAGGTTCAAAACCGAAGCTGAACACGGCGGGGAACACGGCAATGCCCGCCAAAATGGACACCAGCAGATCGCAGACCATCACGCGGACGGCAAGGAACGGCACATGCGTATCCGACCGGAAATAACTCCCGTATGTGATCATGCAGCCGAACCCGATGGACATTTTGAAGAAAGCCAGCCCCATCGCCATGAGCACCACCGAGCCGTCGATACGCGAGAAATCGGGCATGAACAGGAATTTCAAGCCTTCCATCGCGTTGGGCAAGGTCAGGCTGCGTATACAGACCACTACAAGCAGGATGAACAAAAGCGGGATCAGGATGCGGGTGGCTTTTTCAATGCCGCCGGACGCCCCCCGCAGGATAACCGAAGCCGTCAGCCCGAGCACCAGCCATTGCCAGAACAACGACTTCCACGGGCACGCGAGCAGGGATGAAAAAGCTTCCTTGGCCACGGCGGGATCCTGCGTGTGCACGCTTCCGGTAAGGGCCTTGGGGATATAGGCGAACACCCAGCCCGCCACATCCGAATAAAAACTCAGGATCGTCACCGCGCCGGCGATGCCCAACCCGCCGATAATCCACCAAAACCGGTTCGAGGACAGTGTCTTGAAAGCCTGATACGCATTGGAGCGCGTCGAGCGGCCGATGAGCAGTTCCGCGATCATGAGCGGAAGCCCCACAACCAGCGTGGACAGGATATACACGAGGAGGAACGAAGCGCCGCCGTGCTCGCCCGTCAAGGCGGGGAATTTCCAGATATTGCCCAATCCGACTGACGATCCGAGCGTGGCCGCCAGCATACCAAGGCGTGAAGCAAACAGATCGCGAGAGGTTTCCGCCATAATCAGCTCCGATAAAATAAGGGCGTGTCCTAGAAAGGCAGCCGTGAAAAGAAGGCCCGTGAATATCACGCCGACGGGATTGAGGCAAGAAACAGTGCCATTTCATCCCATTTCCAGACCAACAGGCCTGTTATTCGCGAGGCCGGCACAACGGATTCGCCGCGCTCCAGCCTCTCTAGTGCCGTACGCTTTTACAGTGTATTATGCTACGGAAAAAACACCCCACCCAAGACCAGCCGCCTTATGCAGACGCGGCAAAGGAGTCCCCATGCTTCCAGTCATATCCCCTCAAGAAGCTTTCGAGCGTTTTTCCAAAGGCGAAGCCAGGCTTGTCGACATCCGCGAAACCGACGAGTACACCCAAGAGTTCGTGCCGGGTTCCCGGCTGATCCCGCTCTCGATCATCGCCAAGCACCCTCTGAAGGACGCCGACGCCCCGGACAAACCCATTGTCTTCTTCTGCCATTCGGGCAACCGGACCGCCAACGCTTCCGATCTGCTGGAGCGCCTCGCCGGCGACGTGCAGGCCTATCGTCTTGACGGCGGCATCTCCGGCTGGGAGAAGGCGGGGCTTCCCGTGGAGCATATTTCCCCTACCATCCCGCTGTTCCGCCAGATTCAGATCGCGGCCGGTTCCCTGGTGCTCATCGGCGTCATCGGCAGCGCCTTCTGGCATCCGTTTTTCTGGCTGTCCGCCTTTGTCGGCGCAGGGCTCGTCTTCGCCGGGATTTCCGGGTTCTGCGGCCTCGGCGTGCTGCTTTCGCACATGCCGTGGAACCGGCGTTGAACCGATTATACGGAAAATAAAAGACAGCGGTACCCCAAGGCAGCGATACCCTGTGCGGCATCTTGCCTGTGTGGGCGAACCGTTTCAGCGGGATAGGCTCTTTCAGCCTCCGCGCCTTCTGACCGGGGCTTCTTTTCTTCGGGAGAAGCTTTCGACACGGCGCACGCAATCTCAAATGGCTGACGGACGGGACAAAAGGGAGCGGCCCAAGCCCGCAGCCCATCCGGTTCCCCGCCCCATGCCGCTGTTCCCCGGGATTTGGCCTAAACGCATCAAGCCGTCCATACCCTGTTGTCTGAGGGGTACGGACGGCTTGGTCATTCTATGATAGGTACAAGGCTATCGCCGTGCGGGGGCGAGGCGGTTACATATCCGCATCCAGCGTAGCGAGCTGCGCCCTGAGTTCCAGTTTTCTGGTATAGTTGGAAAGGAAATGGTGCACGTCTTCACCCTCGGGAACTTTTCCGGCGAGCTGCGCCGCAAGGATTGCCTGCGTGGAACGGGCCATTTTCTCCTCGACTTCGCGGATCTGGCTTAATAAGTTGGCCCGCTGCTTAGCCGTGGCATAGGTTCTCTGGCGGCGTTCAGCGTCAAGGATGATCACATTGTCCTCGACCCGTCTCTGCTCCTCACCGAACGCCCTAACCAGCGGGGCGATATGAACATCATAGCCATCTTTCCCGAACAGCGTGTTTTCCCGACCATCTTCCCAATAAATGACCCCTTGTCCAGCCACCCATTCGATCTTGTGGATAGTCGGATCGAACATACCGGGATCCAGTTCGAAAGCCATGCCGTTGATCACGACTACATGTTCATGTCCGTGTACGGTGATAATGTCCACGCTGATGTTCTCTCTTTCCATATCAGACCTCACCCGAATCTCCGCCGGGCATCGTTTCTTGTAGCAGTCCAGCCACCCATTGCCAAGAGTTGCGGCATAAAAAACCTCGATCCTCCCTTGAAAAGCCGTTTTTCGACGGCCTGCCGTCCGGGTTCCGTTTCGTCGGGATGAGCAGGGAGGCCCCTTTTTTGGGATTTCCCTGCGGCTTTTTCTTGACACGGCCTTTTTCTGAGTTATGCTCATTTGAACATTATTCGGAGATGCACATGGCAAGGCCCAGAAATTGTCGCTACGTCGAACGCAAGCCCCACGTGACCTATTTCAAGCCGCGCGGGATCCCCATGACCGAACTCACGGAAACGCTGTTGACCGTTGAAGGCCTGGAAGCCTTGCGCCTTGCCGATTTGGAAGGGCTCACCACCGGAGAAGGCGCCGAACGGATGCGCGTTTCGCGCCACACCTTCGGCCGCACGCTGGCCGAAGCCCGGCGAGCCGTGGCCGATGCGCTCGTCAACGGGCGGGCACTGTGCATCGAAGGCGGGACGTACGCCGTCCTGCCGCCCCAACCCGAGGCGGACAAGCCTCACAAGGAGTTTCACATGCAGAAAGTTGCCGTTTCCAGCGAAGGCCCTTCGCTCGACGATATGGTGGACCCGCGCTTCGGGCGTGCGGGCGGTTTCGTCATCGTGAATCCCGAAACGATGGAAACCTCTTACCTCGACAACGGGGCCTCCCAGACCATGGCGCAGGGTGCGGGCATTGAAACCGCCGAGCGCATGTCCGCCGCGGGCGTGACCGTGGTCCTCAGCGGCTACGTCGGCCCCAAGGCGTTTGAGGCGCTCAAGGCCGCCGGAATCAAGGTCTGTCAGGATCTGGACGGCATGACCGTCCGTGAGGCCGTGGAAAAATACAAAAACGGGGACGCGCCCTTCGCCGACGCGCCCAACAAGTAGGTCCGCCATGCGTATCGCCATCGCCAGCGGCAAGGGCGGCGCGGGCAAGACCACGGTTACGGCGTCGCTCGCGTCGGTCTGGGACCGCCCCTTCATCGCCGTCGACACGGACGTGGAGGCCCCGAACCTGCACCTGTTCCTGCCCCCCGCCGTGGAAGCCTCGGAAACCGTCGGACTGGAAGTCCCCATCCTCGATCCCGAGCGCTGCACCCTGTGCGGAGCCTGCCGCGCCATCTGTCGCTACAAGGCCATCGCCCAGTTCGCCTCGCGCCTCACGATCTTTACGGACATGTGCCACGGCTGCGGCGGCTGTTTCGCCGTTTGCCCCTCCCAAGCCCTTACGCCCGGCAGCCGCGAACTCGGCGTGCTGGATCAGGGGACCGTGCTGGAAGGCCGGGGCCGCTTCCTCATGGGGCGCTCCCGCATCGGGGAAGCCATGACCCCGCCGCTCCTGCGCGCCCTGCGCAAAAAACTGGATCTGATGCTCACGGCGATCCCCGCCGACGCGCTCATCGATTCGCCCCCCGGCGTAAGCTGTCCCGCTATGACCGTTGGGCTCGACGCCGACGCCGTCCTGCTGGTGGCCGAGCCCACGCCGTTCGGGTTCCACGATTTCCGGCTGGCGCATCAGGCTTTCCGGCAAATCGGCAAGCCCGTGGCCGTGATCATGAACCGGGCCGCCATGCCGGGCAATGCCGAGGGAGACGGCGCACTGCGTGCGTATTGCGCGGAACAGGGCCTTCCCTTGCTCGGCGAGCTGCCCTTTGATCGCGCCGCCGCCGAAACGTACGCAAAGGGACGCCTCATCGCGGCAGCCTCGCCGGAATGGCGGGTGCGGTTCGAATCCCTGCGCGATGCCGTGCTGACGTTCGCCGAAGGAGCCTGTCATGCGTGAGATCGTCGTCATCAGCGGCAAGGGCGGCACGGGCAAAACGTCCGTCTGCGCAAGCCTTGCCCATCTGTCCCAAAACAAGGTCGTCTGCGATCTCGACGTGGACGCGCCCGACATGCACATCCTGCTTGATCCGCAGGTCCACACCCGCGAAGCGTTCGTCTCCGGCAACGAAGCCGTCATCGACAGGGATGCCTGCCGCCGTTGCGGGATCTGTTTCGAGCACTGCCGTTTTGATGCGGTGAAAAAGGACGGCGATGTCTACGGCATCGATCCCCTGCGCTGTGAGGGGTGCGGCGTGTGTGTGGCGCTGTGCCCGGCCAAGGCCATCGCCTTCCCCGAAAAGGAGTGCGGCGAGTGGTATCTCAGCGACACGCGCTTCGGCCCGTTCGTCCACGCGCAGCTCTACCCAGGGCAGGAAAATTCCGGGCGGCTCGTGACCCTGCTCAAACAGCAGGCCCGTGAGCTCGCCAAACGGCAAGGGCTTGATCTCGTCATTTGCGACGGCTCGCCGGGCGTGGGATGCCCGGTCATCAGCTCGCTCTCCGGGGCGAACCTCGCCGTGGCTGTGGTGGAGCCCACGCCTTCGGGCCGTCACGACTTCGAGCGCGTCGCGGCCCTGTGCGACCACTTCCGCATCCCGGTCGCGGTCCTCATCAACAAAGCGGATCTCAACCATGAGGAAGTGCAGGCCATCACCCGGCTTGCCGACGACAGGGACTACACCGTCGTGGGGGCCCTGCCCTTTGATCCGGCGGTAACGGAAGCCATGATCCGGCGCAAGGCGCTGACCGAGACGGATTCGCCGCTCGCGTCCACGCTCTCCGCCATCTGGGGCCGTATCCGCGAACTGGCTTACGCACCTCGAAAGCGCGGCTGATCCGCCCTGCGGCAGCGGCGTTTGCCAATACTTTAACCAACAGGAGTCAATCCAATGAGCACGTCTACTCTCGCTATCCCTTCCGCACTTCCCGGTGGCCTTGAAGCCGGTATGGGTATGCATTTCGGCCACTGCGACATCTACACCATCGTGCAGATCGAGGACGGCGCGATCAAATCCGTGGGCACCCTGCCCAACGTGCCCCACCAGCAGGGCGGCTGCCTCGCCCCCGTGCAGCATCTCGCCTCCCACGGCGTAACCGCGCTCCTCGCCGGCGGCATGGGCATGCGTCCGCTCATGGGCTTCCAGCAGGCTGGCGTTTCCGTCTACTATGCGGGCAATTATCCCACCGTCGGCTTGGCGGTGCAGGCGTTCCTCGAAGGCAAGCTCCCCGCCTTCTCCACCGAATTCACCTGCGGCGGCGGGCATCACTAAGGCATTGGGAATTGGAGGGGGGCGGGAGAACCTTTCTGGAGAAAGGTTCTCCCGCCCCCCTCCCTCTCCGAAGACTTTCGCGCTTATCGAATCCCTGTCCGCAGTTTTCTTGAGAATCGAAGAAGGAAAGGCCCCCTTTACCATTTTATTGCATTGCATGAGGAACCATTATGGAACTGCTGCTCGTCACGCCTCGCCCCGAAGCCTGGAACGAATGCCTGCCGGTGTTTCAGCGCGGGGGCAACACGCTCCAACAGGCCGCATCGCTGGAAGACGCCGCGCCGATCATCCGCGACACGCCGCCCGTTCTCGCCATCCTCGATCTGGGGATTGAAGGAAAGGCTCTCCGTCAGGCCGTCATCGACATCATGATGATCAACGCCAGCGTCCATACCGCCGTCGTCAGCGACATGGACCCCGACGAATTCCACGAAGCCACGGAAGGGCTCGGCATCCTCATGCCCCTGCCCACTTCCCCCAAGGCCGACGATGCCGAACGCCTCCTCAAGGCCCTTGCCGGGGTCATGTAGGGTTGCCGCACCGCGCAGCCTACGGCGAAACGCCTTATGAGGAACATGCGCCTTCGGTCCCGTTGGGGCGGAGGGCGCTTCTCCGTTTGGGGAACGGACGGACGTCAGCGCATTGCCGTCTCCGCTCCGACCAGACGGGACATCTTTGAACCCGATTCATATCCGCCTTGAATACCAAAGGGATGGACAGCACGCCCGCGTGCTGGTAACCAAAGGGGAAACTCCGTATCCGGGCGGGAGGGCACATGCGTTCCATCGTATTCAGCACGGTTTCCCATCTAGATATGTACACCGGCGAAGACCGGAAAGACCGCTGGCGCCCTCTGCTGGAGCTGTTGCGCATTCACGACTTCAAGGTGGACAGGCTGTATTTCTTCATCAGCCACCTATACCGGCACATCGTCCCCACGCTGGTCAAGGACATGAACAACGTCTGCCCGGAAACCGAGATTGTCCCCGTGATCACCAACCTCAACGGCGTGCTCACCTACGAGGACATCGCCCCGGCCTACAAGGTATTCAGTGCCTACTTTGAACAATACCGCTTCGATCTGAGCAACGAGCGGTATTTTTTTCATCTGGGGCCGGGCAACCTGTTCCAACATGCGCTCATGCTGATCATGCTGTTCCACTTCAAGCGCCTGCCCTTCCAGATGCTCCGTCTGGCCCCCAACCCGGAAAAGCCGGGCGACATCATCATGGAGATCTACGAGGGGGATATCCGCAAGTGGATCGCCAGCATCGCGGATTCGGAAAAACGCAATGTCGCGGCCCAGACATTCCTCAAGTCGTGCATCGAAACCCGAAACCCCGTATTCAACAAGCTGATCGAAGAAATGGAGCATGTGGCCACCCACTCCACCGCGCCCGTCCTGCTTTCCGGCCCCACCGGCTCCGGCAAATCCCATCTTGCCAGAAAAATTTACGAGCTCCGCTACAATAAAGGACTAGTCCCGGGTTCCTTCGTCGAAGTGAACTGCGCGACACTGCAGGGCGAAAGCGTGCTTTCCAACCTGTTCGGCCATGTGCGCGGCTCCTTTACCGGCGCGACGGCGGTGCGTCAGGGGCTGCTCAAGACGGCGCATGAAGGCATCCTCTTCCTTGACGAAATCGCGGAGATCCCGCTCCAGATACAGGTGATCCTCCTCAAGGCCATCGAAGAGAAAAAATTCTACCCCTTCGGATCGGATACGCCGGTACACAGCGACTTTCAGCTTATCTGTGGCACGAACCGGGATCTTGCCGAAGAAGTCCGGCAGGGGCGCTTCCGCCTCGACTTGTTGTCACGCATCAACATGTGGCATTTCCGGCTTCCCCCACTCAGGGAACGCTTGGAGGACATCGAGCCGAACATCAACTACGAACTTGACCGCCACACGCGGCTGAAAGGCTTCAAGGCGGACTTCCTGCCCGAAGCGCGGGAACGCTATCTGAACTTCGCCATGTCGCCCGAAGCCATCTGGCCGGGGAACTTCCGCGACTTGTCCTCGTCCATCGAACGGATGCAGAGCTACGCCCTCGGCGGCATCATCAACGAGGAGCTTGTGGAGGAGGAGATTGTCCGGCTGCGTGCGATATGGCATAGCCCGGCCCTCGCCGAGCTTCCCGCCCCGAAACAGGGGGCCCCGCTGCTGTCAAGGCTGTTCACCCCCTCCCAGCTTGATCAGATGGATCTGTTCGACAAGATACAACTGGAAAACGTCATCAGGGTATGCTGCGACTGCTCCACGCGCACGGAGGTCGGGCGTAAACTGTTCGGCGTTTCGCGTGGCCGAAAAAAACATGCCGACGATACGACCCGGCTCAACAAGTATCTCAAATCGCAAGGCGTCACATGGGAGCAGATCCAGTCGCTGCGGTACCGCTGACGCGGACGGCCTGCACGGGCATTGTTCCCGACGCCTAAAAAAGTTGCGGCAAGGAGCGGGAACCGCTTCCGTGATGCGGGGATACTTCCATGACACGAGCGGGCAAGGCACTCAGGGGAAAAGGACGGGAAGCAATCTCCTCTACAGGAGGTTGCTTCCCGCCTTTTGGCTGGAACGGGGGGCTGCCCGGCGGCCCTCCGTGAGAAGGCTCCTTGTAGCGGAAGGGGTATCTTCCTTTACGGAAGGCCGTCGGGGTATAGGGGGGAAGTATCGGGGGAGGGATCAACGGGAAGAGACAAGCAGCATGACCGCCAGCCCGGTAAAAACGCAACCTGCGGCGCGGTTCAGGAACAACTGCCCCTTGACGGAACTGTTGAAACGCCCGGCGACCCGTCCCGCAAGCAGCGACACGCAACCGAAGACCAGCAGCGTGGCAAGCTGGAACAGCGCGCCGAGGACGATGATCTGACCCGTAAGGCCGCCCCGCGCGGGATCGGCGAACTGAGGCAGGAAAGCAAGGAAGAACAGCGTCACCTTGGGGTTGGTGATGTTCATGATCACCCCTCTCCGGTACAGTGTGCCGTATCCGGGGAATTGCGCCCTCTGGAGCGAAGCCTTTGAGGTTCCGCTGCGGAAGGAGAGCCACGCCAGATACAGCAGATAGGCGGCCCCCGCGAATTTCAGCACATTGAACGCCGTTTCCGAACTCTGGAACAGCGCCGCGACCCCGAGCGATACGGCGGTGATATGTACGAACAGGCCGGTGATCAGCCCGCAGGTCGTGGCGAACCCCGCACGCGCACCGTACAGAGCCGATTGCGTCAGCACAAAAAGGATGTCCGGGCCGGGGGCGAGCCCCATGACCACCGATGCGGCAAAAAAAGCCCCTAGCGTTTCAACGGGCAACATAATGTTTCCTTTACTTGCTTAGGCGGGAAAAGTTCCGCCCTCTTCTCTTCAGACGAGGTGTTGCGGGGACTGGGGTTTTCCGGCCCATGCCGACCGCCCAATATCCGCATCAAGGATGCCGCCCCATAAAGCCGAAAGTTTCCCAGTTTGTGCCGATCGCCCCGTGTAATGCCGGATAACGAACCTTCAGGCGGAAAATGCAGCTGGACGATCAAAGAACACCCGCAACACATCTCGTGAAGGCCGGGAGGAGAGCCTCCCCCCGGCTGATTTTACAGAGCGGATCAGCCCTTCGCCGTTTCCTCGGAAGCGGCCTTGAACCCGCGCTCGAAACAGTTCAGGTTGCTTTCCACAAAGGCGGGCTTGCCGTTCTTGCGGATCGCCTCCATCTGGCTCTCCTTCGTAAGCGGCATGTCCGCGGCCCCGTACAGCGCACCGAGCATGACCATGTTCAGGCCGAGCGGGTTGCCCGCTTCCAGCGATTCCTTGCGGGCGTCGAACGCAATCACGCGGCCCACTTTGGCACGCAGGCAGGCAAGCAGGTCATCGACGGGGGGATATGCCGCCGAACCGCCGGGAATGAACGGCACCACAGGCGCGGTGTTGGTGATCACAATGGTGTCGGCATTGGCCTTGCTCAGGGCGCGCACGGCTTCCATCGGCTCGAAGGCCAGCAGGATGTCCGCGCAGTTGTCGGAAATGGTGGGGCTCTGCGCGCCGCCGAGCACGACCGTGGATTCCACCACGCCGCCGCGCTGGGCCATGCCGTGGGTTTCGCTCATGAGGACGGGCACGCCCATGCTCAGAGCGGCCTCGCCAATCATTTTGGAGGCCAGCACGTTGCCTTGCCCTCCCACGCCCACAATATAGATTCTCAAGGTATTCATGACTGCTCCTTACTTATTTTTGGGGACGGATCGCATTGTTCGGGCAAACTTGGGCACATACGGCGCAGCCGATGCACTGGACGGGATCGATGGACACCTTGCCGTCCCGAAGCTGGAAGGCCGGACAGCCGAACGTGTCCACACAGGTATGGCAGTTGACGCAGCGTTCCTCGTTGATGCCGAACACGGGTTTCTTGGCCTTGGACAGGCGGCGCATGTGCAGCGGGCAGGGTTCGCGGCAGATGATCACGGAAACGCCGTCGTGATCCAGCGCGGCGCGGGTCGCTTCCGCCACCTTCTTAAGGTTGGTGGGCCGGACTGTCTGGATGTGCTCCACGCCGAGCGCCCTGATGACGGCTTCCATGTCGATGCTGGTCAGCGGGGGCGTACCCGGAACCTGCGGCAGGGAGGCGTCACGGCCCGGAGAGGGCTGATGCCCGGTCATGGCCGTAACCATGTTGTCGAGGACGACCAGCACGAAACGATGGTGGTTGTAGACGGCGTTGGCGATCCCGGTCAGGCCGGAGTGGAACAGCGTGCTGTCGCCAATGAAACCGACAATGCGCTGTTCCGGCCCGACCGCCAGTTCCAGACCGGCGGGCATGGAGGCCGCCGCGCCCATGCACACGCCGATGTCGGCCATGCGCAGAGGCGCCATGAATCCGAGGGAGTAGCATCCGATATCCGTGGCGAAGATGACGTCGCGGCCTCCGCAGCCGAGTTTCACGCCATAGTAGGACATGCGGTGCGGGCAGCCCGCGCACAGGGACGGAGGACGGTTGACCAACTGCGGGGCATCCGTGAGATCCAGCGGCGCGGGGGTCACGTCGGCGACGCCGAAGGCTTCGGCTACGGCGGCGCTCACACGGGCCGGGGTATATTCGTACAGCGTGGACAGGTCGGCGGTTCCCTTGCCGAGGATGGTCAGGGTAAGGCCGTTCTTCTGCGCCATCGCGCGGAGGGCTTCCTCAACCAGCGGCTCCAGCTCCTCAAGCACAAGCACCGTATCCTTGCCGCGCAGGAATTCCAGCAGGGCGTTTTCAGGCAGAGGCCACGTCATGCCGAGGCGGAACACGCCCACGGTATCCGAAAGGCCGCATTCCTTCACGGCATCAAGCACATAGTTGACCGCGGCACTGCTGGCGACCACGCCGAGGCGCGCATCCGCCGGGCCTTCCACACGGTTGAACGGGCTGGCGTCGCTCACCGGAACCAGGCTGCGCATACGCTCGACCAGACGCTTGTGATGGCGCACGGCATTGCCCGGCAGCGGCACGAACGCGTAATCCTTTTCATAGCGGCGCGGCCCGGCCTTGGGGCGGATGTCGCCAAGCTCCACCACGCCGCGGCTGTGCGCCACGCGGGTGGTAGCCCGAACCATCACGGGCATCCCCATTTGCGCCGAAAGTGCGAACGCCGCCACGGTCATATCCTTCATTTCCTGCGCGGTGGCGGGTTCAAAGCAGGGAAGCCCGAACAGGCGGGCATACTGCCGATTATCCTGCTCGTTCTGGCTGGAGAACATGCTCGGGTCGTCGGCGCTGTACACCACGAGGCTCCCGCGGACGCCGAGATACGTCAGCGTGCCGAGCGGATCGGAGGCGACGTTGAGGCCGACGTGCTTCATGGCGGTCAGACAGTTCAGGCCGCCCATGGACGCGCCCGCAACGGCTTCCATCGCCACTTTCTCATTGGTGGCGAAATCCATGCGGAAACCGCCCGCGCCCTGCAATTCGTACAGCAGGTTGCTCACTTCCGAGGAAGGGGTGCCGGGATAGCAGCTCGCGTAGTCGAGCCCGGCTTCATACGCGCCCCGCACGAGCGCCTCGTTGCCCATGAGCAACGCCTTTTTGCCGATTTCACGTTCGAGAAGCACTGACATAACGTCTCCTTTATCGTGTTGATTCCATACATATTGTTATGAGGTTCCGCCTGCGGCTGCCTGCGCCCTTTCGGGGGGCTGAGGCCTCCGCCGCCGGCGGCCTCCTTCCACCCATCAACCATTCTGAGAAGAAAGGGAGGCGGGGGAAGGACAGCTCTCCCGTGCAACCGATTCCCTCTTCTGGGCCTTTTCCCTGAGCACGACCGCCGGGGCGACGCCCAGCAGGGTTATGGCCGCAGCCACATAAAGGGCCACGAGGTAGTCTCCGGACCATGCCCGGATCAGGCCGCCGATGAACGGCCCACACACCGAGGCGACCATGAGCGGGCTCGTGCTGAACCCGTAGTTCACCCCGAAGTGGCGCGGCCCGAAAAAGGCCATGATCAGAGCCGCAAGCTGGGGAATGGTCCCGCCGAACGCCAGCGCCACCGGAACCGCCGCAATCAGGAAGCCCGCCATGCCGAACCGGGACGGCAGCACCGCCAGCAGCACCAGCCCGCATCCCATGAATACGGCGTCCAGACCCATGCCCCACGCCCGTCCGAACCGATCGTGGACGTACCCAAAGAACAACCGGCCCACGCCGTTCGCTATCGCGTACACGCCCATGCCGAGCCCGGCCTGAGCCGCAGTCAGCCCGCATTCCAGCGCATAGGGAACGATGTGCCCGATGATCATCAGCCCGCCGATCTGGATCGACAGCATCCAGCCCCAGATCATCCAGTAGGACGGCGTATGGAGCATGTCCCGCAGGCCGATGCCGTCGCCCTCTTCCTTGCCGGAAGCCGCTTCGGGCATACGCAGGAACAGCGAGCCGAACACGATGATGCCAAGGAAGAACACCGCCAGCGCCATGAACGTGCTGGAAACGCCCACCTTGCCGATGAGCCAGCCCGAGCCGACCGTCCCGAACAGGAGCGTGCCGAGCGCAAGGGCCATCGTCAGCAGGCCGCTCACCAGCCCCTTGCGCTCAGGATACCAGCGCAGGCATACGGCGGCGGGGACAAGGTTCACGATGCCGATGCCGAACCCGGACACCACGCCGTAACTGAGGTAGAGGCCGATCACGGAGTCGATGCGCGACGCCCACAGCAGCCCCACGCACAGCAACGCGCCGCCGATCTGCACCGCACGGGCGGGCCCGAACCGGAGGAGCTTCCCCCCGGCGAACATGCCGAGCGAGAAGAAGGTGATCATGAAAGTGAAGGTCAGGGACGTCTCGGGACGCTGCCAGCCGAAAGCCTGTTCCAGCGGAACCACGAAAATCGACCAAGCATACAAGACGCCGCAGACCGTGCACAGCACAAGCCCCGCCAGCAGGATGATCAGACGGCTCGGCGCTTTCATGATGCCTCCGTCCGCTCCGCAAAGGTATGCGCCTCTTCTTCGCCGCGCAGGACACGCAGCACACCGAGGGCAAGGGATTCCATCTCGTTTTCGCCGGGCAGCACATACACCGGAGCGAGGAAGGACACGCGATCCGCCACCCAGTCCGTGAGCATCCGGGATCGAGCCACACCGCCAGTGAGCAGGATGGCGTCGAGACGGCCCCGGGTCACCACGGCGAGCTTGCCGATATTTTTCGCCAGATTGTGGGCCATAGCCTCGTAAACCAGCGCGGCCTTCCCGTCGCCTTCGTGGATGCGGCGCTCGATTTCCCGCGCGTCGGACGTCCCGAACCAGTCCATCAGCCCACCCTTCCGCTGCATCCGGCGCATCATCTCAGGGAAGGTGACGCCGTCCTGCGTCGCCATTTCCGCCAGCTGGAAACACGGCAAGCCGCCGGAACGCTCGGGCGCGAACGGCCCTTCATCGTCGGAAATCATATCCACGACCCGCCCGCCCACATGCAGGGAAAGGGTGATCCCCCCGCCCATGTGCGCGACAATCAAGGATAGATCGGCGTATTTCGCATTGTTCCGCTTGGCGTAGCGCAGCGCGCAGGCCCGCATGTTCAGCATGTGCCCCACGCTTTTGCGCTCGATGGACGAAAACCCGGTGATGCGGGCGATGGGGTCCATCTCGTCCACGGTGACGGGATCGTAGATGAACGCCGGTATGCCGAGCGGCCTCGCCACGGCGTCCGCAAGCACGGCCCCGAGGTTCGAGGCATGTTGCATGACCGGACGGTGACGCAGCACGTCGAGCATGACGCCGTTGACGCGATACGCCCCGGAACGCACGGGCGGCAACAGCCCGCCCCGCCCCACGCAGGCGTGCAGGGAAGCGGGGTCGATACCTTTTTCCGCCAATACCTCAAGCAGCAGGCGGTGGCGTAGCTCAAACTGATCCATAACCGCTGGAGAGAGCTTGGCGGTATCGTGGTCGCGGCTTTCCACAAACAGCGGGGCCTCGTCTTCGTACACGGCGATTTTGGTCGAGGTGGAACCCGGATTGATCACAAGAATGCGAAACATGCTGACCTCACAGGCAATTAGGCGTTCCGGGCGGCGAGGCATCCCAACGCGGTGGCGTACAGTTTGGCGGACGGCGGCTCCGAGCGCGACGTCATGACCACGGGCGCGGCTGCCCCGAGGATGAGCCCGGCCACCTGACTGCCCTTGAGAAAGTGCAGCAGCCCCTTGATCGCCACGTTGCCCACTTCCATGATCGGCATGAGGAAAATATCGGCGTCGCCGGAAACCCGGCTTTCGATGCCCTTGTGCAGGGCGGATTCACGGTTCAGGGCCACGTCCATGGCAATGGGGCCTTCAACGATACATTGCGTGGGGAACTCGCCCCGCTCCCATGCTTCAACCAGCCCGGCGGCGTCGATGGTCGCGGGGTTGTGCGGATCGACGCGCTCGTTGGCGGCAAGGCAGGCGACCTTGGGGCATTCGTAGCCCCACGAGCGCAGCGCCAGCAGCGCGTTGGCAAGGATGTCCTTCTTGGCGGCAAGGTCGGGATTGATGTTCATCCCGCCGTCGGTACTGTAAATAAGCTTGTGATGGCCCGGCAGTTCCACGGCGGCGATGTGCGACAGCCTCCGGCCCGTGCGCAGCCCTTCTTCCTTGTTCAGCACACCGCGCAGAAAGTCCGAAGAGTTGAGCATACCCTTCATGAGTACCCCGGATTCCCCGCAGCGCACCGAGCGCACGGCTTCCCGCAGCGCCGTCGCGGGATCGGCGGCATGGCGGAGTTCGATCCGGCCTTCAATGCCCGCCTGTCCGACCAGCGGACGCACCACCGCCTCGTCGCCGTATAAAATGACGTCGGCCAGCCCTTCATCCAGAGCCATGCGCGCGGCTTCCACGGTTTCGCTGTCCGCGTTCGCCACGCACACCACTGTCCGGGGCATGGCCTTCACCTTGTCAATCAGTTCCGAAAAATGTTGCAGCATGAAAAGGCTCCTGTGGAAGAAAGCGGGAATACGGGAAAGGGAAGGCCCTTTGAGAACGGCGTCCCGCCCTCCTCCCTGCGTCCCTTCCCCCACCGTCCAAAACGATTCTGGAGACGGGGCCGGGACGAAATGTTTCTTTATAATATATTGTTTT
>ENA-UEYG01000032-UEYG01000032.1-human-gut-metagenome-genome-assembly--contig:-NODE-32-length-82804-cov-15.277140_pt1 | contig 82804 bp, 66 predicted proteins | sample MGYA00242933_ERZ507934 | MGnify/ENA primary metagenome ERZ507934 (study PRJEB26167, sample SAMN06115527) | human gut metagenome | host: Homo sapiens | place: China:Zejiang | collected 2015-11-10... | reverse complement strand
ACGTGTAAACGTAATAAACGGAACCTGCCTTATTGATCAGAATCGGAGGAAGCTTCGGATTTGTCATTGATAGATCTTCATATATAATGATCTAGTTTAGTACAAAAAATCCTCGATTTCAACATTAACCTTATGTTTTATTGAGGATTTTTAAAATAATGAAGATCTAGAAACGCAAAACTTCAATTCTCCATAAGGAGGTTGCTTGTAATTAATCCGAAGTAAATAGATTACAAATAAAAATATTTTTTACAATCCTTTTTCTTTATAACTTTTCTTTGCTTTAATTCAAATAGATACCCAAAAATTGTTCGTACAAAACGGATGAAAAATTAGCGTGCTTCACTTTAGAGGTTTTTTTTTGTCTTAAAGGGTTACATATAATCAGCCCTTCTTGAATGCTTCCTTCGGCTCACTGTTGTTGGGGTGAGCGCTAAAGAATGTATAAAACAAAGATAAAGGATCCCATGAAGCACCTAAGACAGAGAACAAAAACTCAAAGAGCAAATGCAGCCATTCTTTCAATCCTGACCGTTTTGTCCCCGCTCCAGGTTTTCGGTTCGGTTTTGGCACCTATCGATTTAGGAGAATATTTTTTCGAGGTTTATGCCACTGCGCAAAAACCGGCATTCTCCGGACCAGTTGAAAGAGCTCTAAAGAAGGAACTGAAAGACTTCGTTGGCTCAGGAGACTACAATTTCTTTTCTAAAGAAATTACCTGGAATGTATGGGCGGAAGGAGACATTAACGGCAACTCAGTTCATTCCAAAGACGAAGACCTAACGCTTACGGCCGAGAAGGGCAGTGTTGTTCTCTCGCCTGAAGCTGTCGCCAGCGGCGGCTTTTGTTCTGCCGTCGTAGCCGAATATAAAAGGTCGGTTCAAATCTCCGCGGGCGAAAGTATTGTTCTGAACAGACCCGCACATCCGGAAGACCAAAAAGATCATCTTTCGATTGCGTTGGGAGAGGGTTCAACAGCTTCCTTGAAAGCTAAAAAGATTATTGTGCACGGCTCTATCGGTTGGATGGGCGCCGGCGCCCAAGCCGCACTCAAGGCTTCTGAGATTGTTCATATCGCTTTATCTGAACAAGAGAGAAACTCCGTCCATCATCCTTTATGGGTTTTTAACAGTTCGTTTATTATCGATGCCCCGACCGTTGTTATTGACAGAGACGTTTCGGTTACTCAAATGAGTAATAAATATCACTCGTTCGTCCAGATCGGCATGGATCGTGGAATTGAAACTAAAGATATTTTGTTTAGAGGGCATGTGCTCGTCGGTGCCGGAACTTCTTTTAAGGCCGGTTCATCGAATTCGATAGCTTTTGAGAAAACGCTGACCATCCACGAAGGGGCCAAAGCCGATATCGAAAGCAGACACATTTCGATTGACGAATTGAAGTTTCATGGGAACGGCGGTTTAGCTTCGCTCGCGGTTCTTCCGGAGGAAGGTTCATTGAGCTTTTCTCGTCCTGTCACTGTCAAGGACGGAGCTAAGCTGAATATTTCTCTAGGAAAAAACAGTCGGCTTACGGGCGCTGTCTTTACCGATGATCAGACAGGTTCCGGAGGTTCCTTTATTTCCTTGGGCGCGGGAAGTGTTTGGCAAAACGCCATGCATTCCAACGTCACTGAATTGAAGGTTTCTGAAGGCGCTGTCATTGAAGTCGGAAGCGAAAAGGGTTTCCGTCCGCTTCAGATTCAACAGCTCAAGGGATCTGGCGCGACCTTTTACCTTCCCGGCGGAAGAGCCGGAAGCATTAATCAGACGCAGGGCGGCGAGGGCGTGCACTCGGTTTATCTCGGAACGAGCGGCGCCAGCATTACTGAAACAAAGTTGGTTCAACATGTTTTCAGTTATGATGATTCACTTCCGAACGCCGGCAGAGCGAAATTCATTTTAGCCAACGACGGGCTTGTGGATGCCGGTCCCTACCAATACAAGCTCGATCTACAGCCGGTTGATTACGGCGATAGACGTGTCTGGCTGATTACAGCTGAAAAAGAAGAAAAACCGACGTCACCCGTATTTCCTCCGGACTCAAACGGCCCTTCGGAGAATCCGGATGTTCCTCCATCTGTACCGGGAGGTGTGCCTGTCACTCCGCCGACAGGCCCCGACAACTCTCAAAACCCGCCTGTGCCTGACGGATTATCCCGTACCGGACAAACGGTTCTGTCGGTGGTCAGCTCCGGTGCTTCCGTGGTTCAATACCTCAGCTCTTTGGCTGATTTGAGAGAAAGAACCGGCGAGATCAGACGCGGTTCATCTGACGGCGCCTATGTTCTGGGCAGATACGAAAAAGGCCGGTTTGATCCTTATGCCGGCGTACACAGCAAACTGAGATACACCACAGTTTCGCTCGGCACAGATAAAAAGATTGATCCGAACTGGATTGTCGGAGCTCAAGTGGGCTTTACCGACGGAGACGTGAGAGTGAAGGGAGGAGCCGGTAAAACTGACATTCACTCTATCGGCGGTAAGGCTTACCTGACTTGGTTTGATGAGAATGCTTATGTCGATACGGTTTTGACCTTTAATCGCCATAAGCAGAAAATTCGAGCCCACCTAATGGAAGGCACAAGTGTTCATGCGCCATACCATAACCTTGGCTTCGGTATTTCTTCCGAAGGGGGGCATTCGTTTTAACTTCCTGAAGAACCAGGACGGATCCAATTGGTTTATAGAGCCTCAAGTCCAGCTTTCTTATTACAGATTGCTCGGGGAAGACCTCTCGTTCTCTCACGGTATGAAGGTAAAAATTGATGACTCCGACAGCTTGAATATGCGCCTTGGCTTGACGGCTGGCCGCTCGTTCAATCGTCCTGACGGACAAAATGTCGGAAATCTGTACGTTAAAGCCGGTGTGAACCACGACTTTTTAGGTAAGACAAAAATCCGAATGAACGAGTTTGACTTCAAAACCCGTTCGCTGGGAACGCGCTTTTATTTCGGCGTTGGCGGTGAGCTCGTCATTGGAAACCAATGGAAGGCGTTTGCTCAGATCGGCGGAGAGCACGGTAATCGTCTGAATGTCGACCTGTCCTGCAAGGCCGGAATCAAATACAGCTTCTAAGAAGAAAACCCGAGCCGGAATTTCCGGTCTCGGGTAATTTGAGTTGAATGGTTCCTTAATTTACAGGCGGCAGTTCAGCGGCTAAGCGATCAAATTCTTCGAGCCATTCTTTTTTCCAAGCGGCTTTTTGCTCGTCGCTGACCCAAGCGGCCTCAATGCTGTTTTCCAACACCTTGCGCAGCTGAGGCAGTGTGAAATCGAGCCAGTTGTGCATAAGAAGCCAGGATTCGGAAATAGAAATATGGTGCATCGTCGGGTCATTGCTGTTGGGGAAGACTTTTAGCCCCAGCTCAACCATCTTGCGAACCGGATGCTTAATGGCCCATTCTTCGTCCGATAAAGTCCTGAGATAATAAGAATTGGTCGGAACAACTGCAAAATGCATATTGGCTGCTTTTGCTTCTTCGACAAGTTCCGGACTATCGATAATCGTGTAGCCGTGATCGATGCGGTCAGCACCGAGAAGTTTCATGGCAGTTTCAACGTTGCGCCAATGTTCTCCGAACTCGCCGGCGTGGATCGTGATTTTGAAACCGGCATCTTTTGCCATCTTGAAGGCTTTCCAAAAGTTTTCCGGTTCATGATTGGTCTCCCGATAATCAATACCGATCCCGATGGTGTATTGATCAGGGTGCCGGATCATTTCTTCAACGAGTTCGACTGCCGCTTCAGGTGTATCTTCTCGGTCGATAGAAGGGATGGAGCGGGCGACAACACCATAACGCTGAAGACCTTGTCTGATGCCTTCATTGATCGCCTGACGAGCTTCGTCGTAACTCATGAAATGCTTTAGCCCCGTCCAGTTCCAGTAGAACTCAATATATTTGACGCCTTGACTGGCAACCCTTTGGATATGCTTGAGTGTGATACGTGTTAAAAAAGAGGGCTTGGAAAGCACCTTGCTTTCCAAGCACCTGAAGATTCGTAAAACGCCGATTGGCTTGTCGCCGCGGGTATAGAAACTATTGATATCTTCTTGACTGACATCAGCACCGGATTCAGCAACAAGTTCTTCGAAAGCCTCTTTACCTGTGGTGTCTAATAGATGGCAACGTAGTTCAAGTTTAGGGAAGGTTTTGAAGAATCAGAGCCATTCTTCGGGAAGCTGCTTAGAGAAGGGAGAATCCGGAACGAAACCGGGATTATCTGAACGCATAAAGCCTCTCTTTGTCTGGATTTGAGTCTCGCTAAATATACAACTGAAAACTTTCTAAGCTCATGAGCCCGTGATTCATATCGTTACAAAGAATGAAAAACTAAGGCAAAACCCGAACCTCGGAGTCTCAAATGCTCGCAAAAAATTCCTGATCGGTAAAATTTGGCCATACCTCAAATACAAAATCACCGTATCTCACGGAGAGTTCAAATGATCGACAGCATCCTTGCCGTTATTGTTCTCATCATTGCAGGTTGGGCCATAGCAAAAAATTACGACGCCAAAGTTGTCTTGTTTATTGCAGCGCTCGTTCTTCTTTACTCCGGACTTCTCTTAGGACACAACGTTCTTGGAGCAAAGGCCACCACGGGATTGTCCTGGGTGGATCCTTTTAAAGTCATCAAAGATCAATTTGTTCGTCAGTACAGCAATGCAGGTTTAATCATCCTCACGCTTTTCGGTTTCGCTGCCTATATGTCTCATATAGGCGCGTATGATATGGTCATTAAGGTTTTGACGAAGCCGCTATCTACGTCCGCAAGCCGATCATCTTGATTCCGATGGTCTTCTGGGTTGGGACCTGCCTGCAGATCATTATCCCGAGCGCCGCCTCGCTTGCTGTGATCTTGATGGCAACATTATTCCCGGTGCTGAGAGCCGCCGGAATGTCTACCTTAACGGCTGCAGCCCTGATTGCCACAACTGCCACGATCGTTCCGACTCCCCTCGGCGGTGACAACGTGGTCGCGGCCCGAGTGCTGGGATTTGAAAACGTTGTCGATTACGTAGCATTCCACTTGGCACCGATCACGATTCCGGCCTTGTTTGTGATGGGTATCGTTCATTATTTCTGGCAGACTTACTTGGACAAGAAAGATGCCGTACTGCTGAAAGAGCTGGATAAAGAAACGGTTATTGAAGCCGAGCGTCCCGAGAAAAATACACCGACCTGGTACTTTATTTTCCCGATCCTCCCGCTGGTTTTAGTGATCTTCTTCTGGGTCTTTTTCAGAAAAGCCAAAGTCGGTCTGGTAGAAATCACACTTTTCTCCTTAGTCCAGGCATTTGTCTGCGAACTCTTTAGAAAACGCAATGTTAAGGACGGTATGAAGGATCTCGGAATCTTCTTCAAGGGTATGGGCGACGGCTTCTCTAAAGTTGTCGTCCTGATCGTTGCCGCTTCTTCTATGGTGTTCGGACTTCGTGTTATGGGCTTGATTGACGCCATTTCGAATTCCATTTCCAATTTCGAAAACGCTAAGGTCGGTTTAATGCTGGCGTTCTCCGGCATTACCGGTTTGATTACCTTCATCAGCGGTTGCGGCAATGCTGTGTTCTACAGCTTTATTGAACTGATTCCGCAGATTGCGCAAAAAGCCGGCATTGATCCGATCATGGTCGCGCTGCCGATGCAATGTATGTCCAACCTGTTCCGCTCCATGTCTCCGGTTGCCGCTGTGATCATCATCGTCTCGGCATCCGTGAAGGTCAATCCTCTGGTTCTCGTCAAACGTACCTGGGTTCCTCTGATGAGCGGAGTCTTGGTCGTTTTGGCGCTTTCGTTCTTCAAATACATGTGAGAAGTCAACGGTGCAGGCAGGAAACTGTCTGCACTAAATTAGTCAAGGTTTGAAATTGTCTTTAGAAAAAGCAAAAAATCATCTGGTGAAATTCGGTCTTGAAGATCGAATTCGGGTTGCAAAAGAATCGACTGCTACGGTAGCGCTTGCCGCCAAAGCGTTCGGCTGTGAAGAAAAGAAGATTGCTAAGACTTTGTCGTTCATGCTCCCGAGCGGTCCGATCCTGGTGCTAACCGTCGGTGATGCACGAATCGACAATGCCAAGTTCAAACACGCTTTCGCGGCAAAGGCAAAGATGATTAAGCCGGAAGAATGTGAAAAAATAATCGGACATGCACCGGGAGGTGTATGTCCGTTCGGTATCAATGACGGCGTGAAAGTCTATTTAGGCGAATCGCTCAAAAGCATGGATTCTGTTCTTCTTGCCTGCGGAACATCCGACACCGGCGTCGAGCTCACTATTCCGGAATTAGAGAAAGCTTCCTGCAGCGCAGGATGGGTCGATATCACCAAAACACCGTCAAGCTAACTCAAGACATCTTTCATTGGGGTCTGCAGCCACTGGTCGCGCAGACCTTCTTTGACCCAGCGGCTTTCTGCATTGTCTCCCTGGAGCAGAGAGTTGCTCATATCCATGGAGAACTCTTCGAAACATTCCTCAAGTGTCTTGCTGTGTGCATCGGCGAGAAGTGCCCAGCTGCTGTTGGCGTCGGCTCCGATTCGAACGACATAATTCGTGGGAATTAATCTGTTGAGAAGTGCGTCCACGGCCTCCGGATAGCTTCCGATCTTATCGGCCAGTTCGACATTGGTCATCTGAGGGTTACCGACTTCTTTAGCCAGCATGAGGATCCGGAGGAGGGCAACTGCGGACAGCAGGTCGTCTCCGCTCTTATCAAAGTCTTTATAGCGTCTGGCGCGCAGCATCGGAAGCGTGGCGGTAATCGCAGCGCCGGCCAAAACGAACATCCAGTTGATGTACATCCAGGTCAGAAGAACGGGTATGGCGGCAAAGGCACCGTAAATCGTGGTGTAGGAGCCGCGCATTACGTAAATGCCGAAGCCCCAGCGGAAGACGGTAAAGACCAAGGCAATCAGAGAGCCTCCGACGAGGGCGTCTCTCCACAGTACTCGACAGTTAGGAACGTATTTATAGAGAGCTGCGAGAATGATCGACTGGAAGATCAGCTGACCGATGGGAATAAGCCACTTCGCATATACCGATAAGTGGCCCGCCATCGCCATGCCGGTTAAATACGATGAAGCGGCAAGGCTGATGCCGATGGCAACCGGCCCGAGCGTAAGAAGCGCCCAATACATCAGAACTCTTTGCCATAAGCTTCTGAGCTTGAGCACTTCGTAAGTGGCATTCAAAGCCGAGTCGATGGTCGCAATACAAAGCAAGGCAGAAATGACCAAGCCGATCAAACCGAAGGCGGTTAAGCCGGCGGCTTGCGTAGCAAACTGTTTGATATAGCCCAATATTTGCTCACTGTACTGAGCCGGAAGGAGTGTCGAGAAAATAAACTGCTCGAAGGCTTCACGGTAGGGAGCAAAGAGCGGGAAAGCGGAAAAAGCCGCCATGATGACCGCTAAGGCCGGAACAATGGAAAGAAGGGTCGTCAGGGTCAGGGAGGAGGCGACTTGTTTTAAAGAGGCCTTGTCGATACGTTCCATCACGAACATACCGAAATTCCACATTCTTTCTAAACATGCATGTTTGGTGACAAATGCCGGTATCTGACGACTCATAATTTTTCCTTTAGCACTCGACGACGCAGACGGCCAAGCCGCCGAGACTTGTTTCTTTGTATTTATTCGCCATATCCTTGCCGGTCTGCATCATAGTTTCAATGACCTGATCCAGACTTACATAATGGGAGCCGTCTCCCATCATGGCTAAGCGCACGGAGTTGACCGCTTTAACGGCGGCAATACCGTTGCGTTCAATGCAGGGAATTTGTACCTGGCCTCTGACCGGGTCGCAGGTCAGACCCAAGTGGTGTTCCATACCGATTTCGGCGGCGTTTTCAATTTGTTCGTTGGTGGCGCCGAGCGCTGCGGCTAAGCCGGCGGCAGCCATGGAGCAAGCGACACCTACTTCGCCTTGGCAGCCGACTTCTGCTCCGGAAATAGAAGCGTTCTTTTTATAGAGTGCACCGATGGCGCCGGCGACTAATAAGAACGTACGGATGCCTTCTTTATTGGCCTGTGGAATGAACTGGCGGTAATAGTTAATGACAGCGGGAATAACACCGGCTGCACCGTTGGTCGGGGCAGTAACAACTCTTCCGCCTGCGGCATTTTCTTCGCTGACGGCAAAGGCGTAAGCGTTGATCCAGTCAATGACCTGCAGCGGATCGTCTGCGACTTTAAGAGGGCTATTAAGAAGCTTTTCGTAAAGTTCATTGGCGCGGCGTTTGACTTTTAGAGGGCCGGGCAAGCATCCCTTTGCGTTCAGACCGCGGTCGATACACATGCTCATCACGGACCAAATGTGATCCAGCGAATCGTCGATCACTTCGCGGCTGCGGATGACCTCTTCATTGGCTCGGATCACGGCTTCCATGCTCAGTCCGTGTTTACGGCACTGCTCCATGAGTTCATTGGCCGTGGAGAACGGATAGGGAAGCGCCTTTTTATCTTCTTCGGTAGCGGGAAGGGCGCGAGGTTCCTGCTTGAGCTTGGCTTCTTCTTCGGTTTCGATAAAACCGCCGCCGACGGAATAGTATTTTCTGGTCAGGAGTTCTTTGCCCTTATCGTCGAACGCTGTAATGATCAGCGTGTTGGTGTGGTAAGGATCGAGAACAGAAGGCTCAAATGTAAGGTCGGTACTGTAGTGGAAGGGAATCGGCTTGCAGCTGTCGAGCAGCAGGCGATCTTTTTCTTTGATGTCCTGAATCCATCCTGGAATGGAGTCCACATCGATAACAGACGGGCTCTTGCCCATTAAGCCGAGAAGCACTGCGCTGTCTGTGGCATGTCCGATACCCGTTGCGGCAAGAGACCCCATTAGTCTGACTTTAATGTCTTCGACTTCGGGGAAGAGATGCTTATTTCTCAGGAGGGAAATAAAGTTGCGGCCTGCACGCATCGGCCCGACAGTGTGGGAGGAAGAGGGACCGATACCGATACGGTACATGTCAAAAACAGAAATGTTCATATTGCCTTCTTATATATGTCTAAATAATGCCCGATTGATAACCGAACGAAATACAAAACTGCCTCAAATCGGTTATTCTTTTGGTGCACGCATTCTATAGTTTTTGGCCGTTGGAAGGAACTGAATTTTCATGAAAATCAAAGCGTTGTTGGTTGCTGCCGTATTAGCCGGAGAATTCGGTTTGTGTTTTGCCTCAACAGACGGCGACTTAATTCAAGGCGTGATACCTTATCCCGACAGTGTTTCCGTGACTTCTGTGGTGATTGAACCGTTCCATCCTGAATTTGAAAGGCACACCGAAGGCTTCAATAGCGGATTTAAACCGCTTTGCCTGAAGATAACTCGAGTTCGTGAAGCTCAAGGTGCTTCTTGGGTGACTCAGACAAACGTCAAGCCTCTTTTTAGTGAAGAGGCTTGTCGAAAGGCAGCGATGGAAACGCCGAGCAGGCGCGAACATTTGCTTCATCAGGACTGAGGAGTCCTCTTCGCAGGTGTGCCGTGAATTTCTGTGGTGAAGAACCGCAACAAAAGCAAACCTAATCCAAGCGCCACCGTGCACACGGCAAAAGACGTTGCCTGAATATTTCCTAAGCTCACGATCGGAGAGACGATGCCTCCGAGCAAGAAACCGATGCTTCCGATGATGGCAGAAGCCGCGCCGGCGTATTTTCGACCTAAATTCATGGCGGTTGCCGTGGCGCCGGTAAAGATAAAGCCTAGGCAGAAAACCATCAGCAGCAGGCAGCCTTCATAGGTATACAAGTCTTTTGTCGTTAAGGCGAAAATAAAACCGGCGATTGAAGCGATCAGACTGCCTGCGGTTCCGAAGTATGTGGCTTTGGCCGTCGTAGAGAAGCGAACGGCAAGCAGGGCGCCTGCGCCGATCGCGACTGCGTTTAGGGCAAAAATCAGAGAGAAATGGAATTGAGAGAGACCGTATTCATTCTGAAGAATGAACGGTGTCGAAGAGATGTAGGCAAAAAGTGCGCCCATACCTAAGCCGAAAACTGTCGTGAAGACCGCAAAATTCGGAACCTTGCAGACCAAAGCAAAGCCCTCAAAAGAGCGCCAGAAAGAGCCTTGTTCGCGGGCTTCTTTCGGAAGCGTTTCTTTAACCGGAATCACCAAAGCTGTAATCACCACTCCGATGCCGAGAAGTATGTAGAAAATACCACGCCATCCGATGAGGTCAGCAACCGAACCGCCGATAACCGGAGCCGCAACCGGTGCGATTCCGTTGACGGCACCGACAATAGCAATGATCTTTGCCAGCTCTTTACCGGAGTACAAATCGGTCGGAGCCGAACGCGAGTAAACAATGGCGCCTGCGCCGCTCAAACCTTGAAGAAGCCGCGCGAAGTTGAAAGTGTCGATGTCTTGGGACAAGCAGCAAAAAAGCGTGGCTGCGATGTAAAGAAGAAGAGAAAAATACAGAACCGGTTTGCGGCCGTGCTTATCGCTCAAAGGTCCGAAAATAATTTGGCCGACCGCCAACCCGACCATACAAAATGTCAGGCCTAATTGAACGGAAGAAACAGAAGTAGAGAACACTCTTGTCATCTCCGGCATGGCCGGAAGCTACATGTCGATGACAAACGGTCCGAAGGCCGAGAGCATCCCCAACACAATGATTAAGTAAACCGAATACATGCAAATCTTTAATGAAAGTCAGGCGCGCAGTTTAAGACTTTTAGCAGCTGATCTTGTCATTTTCTCTGCCAAGTCGAGTTTGAGAGAAAAAATATTTTCCTTTACAAATGTGAATGAATATGAGCAATAAAAAGAATTAAAAGGGAGACCACTATCTAACTTCTTCATTTTTTTGCAGTTCACAAGTCTTTGAGGGAAACTGTTTGATGTTTATTCAGAAGATGAAGCCTTTCATCGAGGCCGTATTGGTTGGAAAGAAGGTTATCGTGAGCATTAGTCAAATTAAAAATATGAAAAAAGGAGTAGGTCTAACTCTGGGTAAAAATTTTGGGTTAAAAGATGGTTATCACAGGAAAAAGGGGTATTAATTGGGATAAATCCTTAAGAAGAAGATCTGTGTTCTATCAAAGTGTTTCTTTATGTTAATGTGTCCCGGTAGCTTCAATTCTTCGGAGACATTTCAATGTTTAAAACAAAAGTGTTAAATAAACATTTGGCATTGGCTCTGACCAGCGGATTGCTTTTAATGGCTAACGCGGTTAATGCAGAGTCATACACAATTGGTTCGATAACTCCCAACAGCGACGAAATTTTGAAAGGAAATAACGTTGTTGTGACTCAAGATACAACTGGAAATCCAGTATTTTTCACTCCAAGCAAGGACGCTTATAAAGTTGGAGACGGATCGGGCACTCTTACTGTGAACACTAATAAGACTTTAGGTATAGGAATATTCCGCGACCTGGGGAACTCCGATCAAGAGGGGGATGGGGTAAATCTTAAAGGGAATTTGGTTTAAATGTCAATCTTGAACCAAAAGATGCCGATGTTGATCATGTGGAGGATGGATATGAAGGTTCCGGAAGCTTCGATGGTACCTCTCGTTGGATGAACGTTAACATCGATGGAAATTTTGAGCTTAACGCTACTTTCAATTCAAACGTTTCTTTGGATGCGGTAAGCATCCCGTATTTCTATTCTGGTTTCAAACCTGGTGACGGACAATCTAGTTTCAGCGTTACAGGCGATGTAAAAATATCCGTTGTCACTATTGCATCTGACGCTGGAAAAAATCTATCAACACAAGCATTTACTTTTACTGCAGAACCCTCATCTTCTGAAGAAGCTAAGAAAACTGTTAATGTAGGGAATCCCAACAGTACCTTCAGTCTTTTTACTGCTTATTTTAAAGATCCCGATAACTACGACAAAGCCGATACAATGGCTGGAGCCAACGGTGTTTATGCTTCCGGTTCAACAGATATCAACATAAAAGCAGGAAAGAAAGTTCAGATTATTTCGGTTGCCGACTATGCTGACGCTATCAGTGCGAAACAAGGCGGACGTGTCGACCTTGGCTCTCCTGAGATGCTTCAAGTTATTGGCGTAGTTGATTTCTTCACCGGCGACTACAACGGTGCCGCAACGGAAACTTCCAGACAATCCCGAATCAGCGGAACTTTCCAGGGAAATAATTCGTTCTGGTTTGGGGATGAAAAAGTAAAGTACACGGTCAAAAATCCGCATGGACAGCATGGCGGTGACCTTAACTTTACTTTTAAAGATGGAGCTGAATGGATTTACATGGTAAATCCTAGACTCACAAAAATTACGCTAGAGGATGGCGGTGCTGTCAATATGTATGACGATTACGTATTGAAGCTGTGGCAAGAAAAAGTAGTAGACCCAAAAACTGATCTTAAATTGCCGGAACAAGCAAGTTTGGCAGACTTTTGGCCCTCCGTGATCAAAGACGGTCAATTAGCCTTTAAGCATCAAATCGTTGTATTGGACAAATTAAATGGAAACAACGGTATCTTCAGAATGGATTTTGACAGTTACGATAAGAAGAAAACTGACTTAATCTTCGTTGGAGACACCGATAACAAAACTTTGGGCGAGTTCAATATTCAAGCCCATCCGGAAGATCCTGAGGACCTTGTAAATTCGTTTGGGAATGTCTCTGACGACAATCCTCTACTTTTCGCTTATGTTGCCAAGCCAGCAGCCAACAAAATAACATTTAAGGATCATCCGAATATTTACAACCATAAGTTATACGATTATTACGCTAAGATCGAAACTCGTACATACGAGGAGATGAAAGATAAATTAGCTGAATATGATACGAACTACAAAGTTTTAGATCCGAAGACAAGCAAATTCCATGAACACGATGCTCTAGGTTTATACGGTAACCAAGAAGAAGGCATCTACTGGGTCATTACCAACCTTGTAAGAAGCGAAAGCAACGAGCTCAAATCTCTCTATGCTTCAGGTGAATCCGGCTGGGGCTATGCCACATATTTGGATAGGCTTTCGAAACGTATGGGCGAGATCCAATATCAGGAAGGAAGTGAAGGGCTTTGGATACGCGGCAGATATAGCAGATTGGGGAAAAGTTCCTATGACATGAAGTGGGGCGGAGTCCAATTTGGCGGGGATTATAAAAATACTGAAAGAAATCGTATCGGCGTTGCGCTAGCTTTTGACAATGGTAAAGCTGACTTTAACCATGTCGATGGCAAGAACGATCTGCATGGATTTAATTTAATGGCATATGATACCTGGCGTCATGAGGACGGCTGGTATTTGGATGCTACAGCTCGCTATGGAAAGTTCCACAATAAATCTCATGTAAAGACAATTACGGAGCGGGTGAGCAGTAATTACCGCCAATCCATCTTCTCTCTTGGATTAGAAGGCGGAAAACGAATCATTCTCAATGAGGAAGGCGGTTTCTTCTTAGAACCTCAGGCACAAATTCAATGGGCCTCAGTAGGTAAAGCATCTTGGAAAACTAGCAATGACATCCAAGCTAAGATCAAAAGAGGAAATTCTTTTATTGGGCGCTTAGGAACGCAGCTCGGAAAAGAATGGATAGACAGCAAGAATCGAAAGAACAACGCTTATGTGAAAGCTGATGTCCTCCATGAGTTTGGAAATGGCCAAAAAGCAGAATTTAGTGCTGACGGCATAACGGCATCCCGTAAGTGGGGAGCAAAAGGAACGTGGTACGACGCGGGTGTAAGCGGTCAATTTGCTCTAGGAAAACAAAGCTGGGCTCATATTGATTTGGAAAAACAATTCGGCGGGGGATTGAAAAACTCCTGGCAGATCAACGCCAACATTCGTTGGAATTTCTAACTTAATTAGCGAGTTCTCTGGCGTTCTTGTTAATACCGCCAGAGAGTTCTGATCCTCGATGTCATTTAATTCTTTTTTGTTGTATTTGTAGTAATTAGACGAAACAAAGTTATAAAAGTACCTCGGGTTTTTAATAACTCGTCTGGGCCTGTCGTTGAAGCAATTTCAATGAGCAGGCCCAATTCTTTTCTAGTGAGATTATTCGAGTGAGTTATAAGAAGGTGCTTGTGGCTCCGCCTCTGTTAACACAAATTCCGGAATTATCGAAAGTTAACAGTTTTGAGTGTCAAAACTTGTCTAAGGCACCATCGCCTCAGAGATTCTCTATTCGTTTTTTGTCACGAGGACATTTCCCATCATTGAATCTAATCAGGAAAAGTTGGAGTCTTTGTCACATAGTTTGCATACAAGAATAGATTGCAGACAAAAAATCACCTCGCAAGTTGCGAGGTGATAGGAAGCTTCTAAGCAACTTAGACAATGGTCAGCGCCAGAACGACAACACCGACAATCAAAGGAATGGCAGTGCGTTTAACCAGTTGGATCGGAGGAACCATGGCCAAGCCGGAGAGCACAATCACAACGCCTGCGATCGGAGACATCGTGCGGCCCATCTGTCCGGAGATAAGAGCCATGGCGCCGAGGTTCGGAATCGGCATGCCGAAAGATGCGGCGTGCGGAGTGACGGCTTCATTGAAGGCAAAAGTCGCCGCGTCGCCGGAACCGGTAATGGCAGCCATGATGAACGGACCGAAAGAGCCGCCCCAGCGGGCGATTTCGTTGGAGCTCTTCAAAACCTCCACGAAAGCATCGATTAAACCGGTGGCTTTTAGGCCAGCGGCAAAAACGCCGGCCGTAATGATGATGCCCATGACGGAGCCATAGCCTTCGCCCATGCCTTTGAAGAAATCTTTGGTGAACTGCTGAGGATTCACCCAAGAAACGATCAATGCGAAAATGGCACCAATGACCATGGCCTGAGCCACACCCATCTTAATGACCGGAACGTAAGAGTTGCCGAGCAGAAGAATGACCAAGGGAACCAAAGGAGCGATGGCTTTGAGCGGATTGATGTGTTCGACGCCCCCGCTGTGGTCAGCCGAAGTGTAGTAATCATCGAGTTCTTTAGCACTCGGCTTGTTATCGCGGAGGATCAGGCAGACAATCGTGAGACCTACGGCACCGATTAACACCATGGCTAAAGAATAGGGCGTATGCAGGCTAATTAAGTCCATCATGTCCATATTGGCAATTTTGGCAACAACACTGTTGTGGCTCGTTCCCGGAGAAATGTTGGAGCCGAAAGTGCCCATCAGGACAGCGGCGCCGGCTGCGGCCGGTCGGATGCCTGCGCGGATCATCACAGGAATGAATGTAGCACCGACGGCGGCTGCGCAGCCCGAGGCAGACGGAATGGCAACGTTAATAAAGCTCGTGATGATCGTTGTGGCAGGAATCAAGAGAATGCCGAGTTTATTTAAAGGAGCGGCTAAAAATTTAACCAAATTTTTATCGCATCCTGTGGTCGTTACCACATAGGCAAAGCCCATAGAGGAACAGATCGCCATGATGAGCGAAGCGTTTGCCATGCTTTTGGCAAACTGATCGAGCGCTGCCATCGGTTTCATGGCAATACAGCAAAGGAATAGGCCGGCGGTAAACAGCACCAAACGCGTCTCAAAACGCTTGATCAGGCAGTAAACCGTGACCAGGATTACAGCGATCGCAATCCAAGCGGTTAGAGTCATAAAAATACCTTTTGAAATGAATAAAGGAGGCCGTTAGGCCGCTTAAGGCCGTCATTATAAGTGTTACTGCTTACTCGTTGTCACTTAATACTTTCGGAGGTGTTTTGCAGCTGACGGATTTCAGCCCGAAAGGCAAAACCGCTCAGAAAAAGATTGGTTTATTCTGTCTTTTTTTGAATACTCTCTAAAAATAAAATGAACGATTGGCTGACTCGAGTCTCTGCCGCCAGCGGTATCCCCTCTGAAATCTTTATTCTTGGCTTCATTGCATTTTTTCTGCTGATTGTCTTAGTCATCGGCCTTATCTACTGCCTTATCAGACTAAAAAGCATCAGTGCGAATACGCTTCAGACGGTTGCTCAGGCTCGAATGGCTTGGCGGGAGGACCTGGGTGCGGCTGTCACCCAAAGTAAGGATCTGATTGCCGATCGTATGAAACCGAATTTTATGGAAACGGAACGTACGCTGGAACGCTCCTTTCAGGATGTTTCGGCCGGAATCAGAAGCGAAACCTTTGCCAGCCTGAAGGCTGTGCAGGACACGCTTAACCAGTCTCTTACACGTAATGATGAGCAAATCAGTTCGGTAAACAAGCGCTTTGAGGAGTTATCCAGAAGTATCCGAGAAGAGATTGCAGAAAGCGGAAAAGTGGTCCAAAGCACATTGAACCAATCGCTGATTCGAAACGATGAGCAGATTAAGAGCCTGAATGAGCGTTTTGAAGAACTCTCGAAGACGCTCCGCGGAGAAATTTTTTCCAATCTGAAAGCCGTCCAAGATACGCTGAATCAGTCGCTCACCCGCAATGACGAACAGCTTCGCGGCGTGAACCAGCGTTTTGAAACGTTATCTTCGACATTGAATACCTCGTTAAATGAACTGCGTAAACAGGTCGATGACGATTTGAAAGTACTTAATAAAGATAATGAAGCCAAGTTAGAAAAGATCCGAGAAACCGTAGAAGAGAAACTCCAAAACACGCTGACAAGTAAAGTCGGAGAAAGCTTCTCCCAGGTGACTCAGCAGTTAAACCGCGTCTATGAAGGTTTAGGCCAGATGAAAGAGTTGGCCGAAGAAGTGGGCGGGTTGAAGCGCGTTTTTGTCAACGTCAAGAGCCGCGGCATGCTCGGTGAAGTTCAGCTTGAAGCACTGCTGAAGGAATACTTCACCGAGAGTCAGTATGTTAAAAATGCCCATCCGGTTCCGTCTAAACCGAAGATGGTGGTTGAGTTCGCCGTCAAACTGCCGGGCTTAAATGGCAGAACTTGTCTCTTGCCGATTGATGCGAAGTTCCCGGTAGAGGATTACCAGAGACTCCTGCAGGCAGCCGATGAAGGCGATCGAGAAGGTGTTGCGGAGGCTCGTTCTAAATTAAGAACGCGTTTTAGAAATGAAGGCAAATCGATTGCCGAGTACATCAATGTGCCGGAGACCACAGATTTTGCGATTATGTTTATTCCGTCGGAAGGACTTTATGCAGAGGCTTTGGCGCTGGAAGGTTTGACCAACGAACTCTTCACGTCTTACCGCGTATACATCATGGGCCCGTCGACGCTGGCGAGCGCCCTTTGTGCTTATCGCGCCGGTTTCCAGACGCTCGCAATTGAAAAGAAGAGCTCGGAAATCAGAAAGATCTTGTCTTCAGTCCAGACGGAATTTGCGAAGTACGGCGAAGTCCTAAATAAACTTAAATCTCAGGTTGAAACAGTCGTTAAAACCGTAGATATCGTTCAGAACAAGACAAGGAAGATGAATCTTCAGCTGGAGGTCGCGTCTGAGAGCGATAAAGAAGAGGACCAGCCGATGTCTCTGCCGTCTCCGATTTCGAACCAGAACTCGCTGACTTCGGAGTCTTAGAAAAATTATCGGAGAACCGAACCTCCGCTTGAGACCTATATACGAAAAGAGCCGGAAGATTTCCGGCTCAAATTCTATGGGAAGCTCATTAGGCTTTCATTGTTTTTTCGGCCACAAATGCAGCCAGTTCCCGGGCAGCGTCTTTTGCTCTTTCCGGCGCTGCATCAAAAATCTCAGCCATGAGGCGTTCGCTGACGTACTCAGGATTGAAGTCCAAGTGCAGATCGTTGCCGTGCATCTCACATTTTGTGAAGGCGCCGTCGGGCGAGCACTGAGAAGCGATTTCAGCAACTTTGCCCTTGGCAAGCATTGCGATTACGGGATTCTTGAAAGATAACTCGACGTGGTTGGCAGAGATATTCTTTAAGTTCAAGAAATCACGTGCTTTGTAGAGCTGTTCAATAGGGAGGGCCATTTTCTTCCTTTCTAAAAATTTTCGGATATTTTAGTTCATCAGTCCGGAGATAAGCACGGCTAAGACAAGTGCAGGGCAAAGAACGCCGATACAGACTCTGAGCACTTTCTTCCATCCCGGGTAGTTCTGAAGAGAAGTCCAATGGGTGTGAACTTTATCCCAAGCGAACCAAGCAGCCAGCAGACAGGCAATGATGCCGCCGATCGGAAGACCTAAGTTGGAGACAAAGAAGTCTGCCAGGTCAAAGGCGGTCTTGCCGAATATCTTGTAATCTGCCAAAAGGCCGAAGGACAAAGCACACGGAATACTAAGAATCAGCATGAAGAGCAGGCAGACGGTCACGGCTGTTGCACGCTTCATATTGAGTTCCTGAACCATCCACGTAATGTCAATTTCAAGCATGGACACGGCTGAAGTTAAAGCAGCAATGATCAGGCAGAAGAAAAAGACGATGGAGAACAAGTAACCGAAAGGCAGCTTGGCAAAAATCACCGGCATCGTAATGAAGGTGAGGCCGGGGCCTGCCGCCGGGTCCATTCCAAAAGCGAAATTAGCCGGAAGAATCATCAAACCTGCCATCAAGGAGATGAGCAGAGAAAGCACCACAATCCAGAAAGTGGAGCTCACGAGTTCTGTCTTATTGTCGATATAGGCGCCGTATGTAATCATGCAGCCGGCACCGACCGAGAACGAGAAGAAAACCAGCCCCATGGAATCCAGCAGTGTTTTCCAGCTGAACTTGGAGAAATCAGGCAGGAAAAGGTATTCCACACCCTTCATGGCGCCGGGCTGCATCAGACCTGTGATGATCAGAATGATCATGAAGATAAACAGCATCGGCATAAGGATCTTGGAACATAATTCGATGCCGCCTCGAATACCGAAGGCAACCACAAATCCGACTAAGGCAAGGAAGCCGATCTGAGCGGAAATGGCAACCCAGGGCGAGGAAGACAGGCTTCCGAACAGTGCGCCGAGGGTTTCCGGGTTGGCGGCGGGGAACCCGATGATGGCTTCAAAGAAGTACAACAGGCACCAGCCGCCGACTACAGAATAAAACGAAAGAACGACAAAGCCGATGATGATGCCGAGATAACCCAAGACTGACCAGAAGGATCCGCCTAAGTTTCGGTAAGCCGTGACGATTCCGCCTTTACCGGCTTTGCCCAAGGTGATTTCCGTGAGCAAAAGGCCGAAAGCCAAGGTAAAGGAAAAAATAATGTAGGGGAGCAGGAAGGCTGCTCCGCCTTCGGCGCCGGCCATGTATGGGAACTTCCAAATTGCACCCAGACCGATGGCCGCGCCGACACTGGCTAAGACAAACCCAACTTTGCCGGTAAATGTTTTTTCTTGTTGTTTTGATGCTTGGGACATCTGAGAATACTTCCTCGGTTTTAAATCAGATTAAAGATTGCAACCACAACGATGAAGCAGGGTGCAACGAAAGCCAGCATAAAGCGGAAGAACTTCATGAAGCCGTCGGAATGCTTAACGCTGGAGTTGATTTCATATTTGGTGCGGTCAAAGAAGAACCAGCCCGTCATCGCAACAACGAAGATGGCGCTGAGCGGCATCAGGATGTTGCAGCAGAGGAAGTCGATCGCATCAAAAATGTTCTTGTCCATGATCTTGTAATCAGCCCACGGACCCATCGAGAGAGCAGACGGAATAGAGCAGATGGAAAGAACGATGAACAGAAGAACGGAAGCTGTTTTGCGGGAGAAATGGAATTCGTCCATTAAATAAGCCAGGGGAACTTCGAACAAGGAAATCATCGAAGTCAGAGCGGCAACCAGCAAACAGCCGTAGAAGCAAACGGCAAAAACGTCGCCTAACGGAATGTGAGAGAACACGGCAGGCATCGTGATGAATGTCAGACCGGGGCCGGCAGACGGATTCAGACCGAAAGAGATAACCGGCGGAATAACCATTAAGCCCGCGAGAATGCAGGAAATGAAGGCTAAAACGGAGACCCAAAGAGCAGTGGTGGTCAGGTTTTCTTTATGAGAAATATAAGAACCGTAGGTGACCATAATGCCCATGCCGACGGAGAGCGAGAAGAATGTGAAGCCCATGGCGTTGAGCAGAGAGTTTGCCGTGACCTGGTCCCACTTCGGAGAGAAGAGGAACTTAAGACCTTCCCAGGCACCGGGCAGCGTCAGACCGCGAATAATCAGGACGATCATCAGCACAAACAGCAGCGGCATGAGCACTTTAGACATGCGCTCGATACCCTTGTTTACACCGAAAATCAGGACACCGGCGGTAATGGCCAGGAAAAGGGTTTGGTAAAAAATAGCGGACACCGGAGTGCTGACTGTTTTAAGGAAGGTCTTTTCCAGCATTGCTAGGTCAGACGAAGCGGCATTTCCCATGATGGCTTCAAACAAATAAGTCAGACACCATCCGCCTACCGTACTGTAGTAGGTCATGATCAGGAATGCACAAAGAACACCGATGAAGCCTAGAGGAGCCCAGAACTTGCCTCCGATGCGGCGGAAACTCGTGACGGAACTTCCTCGTCCGGCTCGGCCGATGATGATTTCAGCAAGAATCAAAGTGACGCCGAAAAACAGCACCATCAGGATAAACGGAATAATAAAAGCAGAACCGCCGTTGGCACCGGCCATGTACGGAAATTTCCAAATGGCTCCGAGACCGACGGCAGAACCGGTTGCAGCCAGGATCATGCCGGTCTTGGAACTCCAGTTGGAGCGTGCATCAGACATTGAAGACTCCCTTCTAAAAAGTGATATGAAAAACGACTATTTATAAATGAATGAAGTAATTGTATATGCCGCTTTTCGGTTCTTTAACGGGATTCAGTAGGAAATCGTCGCTCAAGCACTCAAATTTCTGACAAATTTTTCCTTTTTTGCCTCTTTTGACTAAGTTTTTGTCTCAAAGAACTTCGTGTAATCACTCATAAATAACCTGTAAATACCAGCAAAAATTTCAGAAGGTCGAAATTTGCATTCTAAAAATCGGAAATGAGAAGTATTACCGTGGAGTTAAGGCCCGATTAGTGAAGATACGAAGAAAGCGGTAGGAAATGATTACCCACTTTTGGTACCGTTTTGGTCGAACAAATTCTTTAGAAGATGTAAAAGTTTTTCTTATGTCACTATGGGTATTAATACGTAAAGATGAAGAAAGGATGAGCTATGCGGAAAATTATTTCTTTTTCAATTCAATAAGTAAAAGAAAAATTCGGTTGGGCGAAATAATTTGCAAAGCGGAAAAATCAAAAGTCAAGAAATTTATTTTGTCTTCTTTTTCGTGAAAATGCGACAAAAGTATGGTTTTTAATGAATGTTGGTGTTATTATCTACCTCGTGGTTTGAGGTGGTTGTGAAAACAACCGTTTATCCTGGTTGGAAACCCTGCTAGTGTCCCTAGCAGGTTTTTTTATTCTTTTTTCAGCCGAAAAGATCAGACAATTATTATTTTTTCTTAATACAAACCTTGTCTCGCAAGGCGTCCGGTTCGATTTTTCTTCATCCCGGCGTATCTTCCAGCCTTGGGAATTGATTTGATCCATCATCGCCGGCCGATTTTTCCTTCTAAAAACTCTCTTTTCTTTAGCCGGCTCATTTTTTGAGAAAAAGCTTTTGTTCAATCGTGTTGATTTTGGGAATGCGAGTTCATCAAGCTTCGTTTGAATCCTCATATTCCGTCTAAAATTTCTCTAAAACAAATTTTTGCGGAGCCAACCTTGTCCGATTCAGATTTTCAGCAAATATTAGATGTCAAAGGGTTGAAGTGCCCGATGCCGATGCTTAGAACGAAGAAAGCACTGGCTAAGATGCAGCCGGGAGAAAAACTACTGGTTCAGGCAACCGATCCCCACGCCTTACGAGATTTGAGCCAGTTTGCCGATCAGACCGGCAACAAGCTCCTTTCCTCTTCTGACGAGGACGGCATTATTAATATAGTGATGCAGCGTAAAGAAGAATAACGTCACAAACCTACAGCTAAGGAACTCTCATGACTATGCCCGTCAAAGATGCACCCTTCCTTGAAGAACGAACCGCCGCTGTAATGGAGAGCGTCTTCAACGACCCGATTGTCAAAAAGGCCCTTGACCAGGCCGTTCCTCAGGAAATTTTTACGATCGAGGAACAGATCGAAATTTGTGAAGTTCCTGCTCCGCCTATGAAGGAGCAGACCAGAGCCGCAATGATTGCTGAGAAGATCAACAGTTACGGTCTGGAATCATCTATTGATCCGGTCGGCAACGTAATTGCCTGCCGCAAGGGAACAGACCCGGATGGCCCTGTCTGCGTTATCAGCGCGCATATGGACAATAGTTTTAGGGAAGGAACCGACACTACTGTTCGCCGCCAAAACGGCAGACTGTTTGCGCCCGGTATTTCCGATGCATCCCGAGCATTGGCCTGCATGCTTCAAGTCATTCGTATGGTCGTCAACAACGACATCAAGACAAAAGGAACGCTGCTGTTCATTGCCACAGTAGGGCAGGAGGCTGAAGGCGATCTTCGTGGCGTAAAACGTATTTTCTATAGCTCCGGAATTCATGTCGACGGCGTCTTGGTGTTAGACGGTGCTGATCCGGGGAGACTGCTTTATGGATCCGTGGGATCTAAACGCTACAAGGTTGAGTACAGCGGTCCCGGCGGTCACAGCTATCTGAATTTCGGTCAGTACCCGAGCGCTACACAGGCGCTTTGCCGAGCAGGAGCGCTTCTTGCGAATCTTCAGGTTCCGGCGGAACCGAGAACGACTTTTACTTTAGCGACTTTAAACGGCGGCTCTTCCGTTAATGCCATCGCAGAGCATGCCGAGTGCGAGATCGACCTGCGAAGCGAAGACGCACAGATGCTCGATGGACTTGTTCAGGAAGTCCTGCCTTTGTTTGCGTTCGGCGCCCAATTAGAAAATCAGCGTTGGAACGTTACGGATCCGGCCCTGCAAGTTAGATGCAAGGTGACGCCGATCGGTCACCGCCCGGCTGCGGTATCCAAACCCGACAGCCCGGTGCTTCAAGCTGCTAGGGCTGCCCAAATGGCCTTGGGCATTAAGCTGACGGACTTTACCAGCGCTTCTACGGACCAAAACGTTCCGATGTCTCTTGGAATTCCTTCGACTACCTTAGGCGGGGGCGGAAGAGAGGGATTCAACCATTCCTTGTCCGAATGGTTTGAACCTGTGCGCTCCTACGAAGGTCCGCAGCTTTGCCTGCTGACTGCTTTGGCTCTGGTCGGGTTAGAGAGCGGTTCGGAACCGCTCCTTCCGATCTACACGGCAGCACCTAGGGAACAATGGCAGGACAGACTCTAATCTAAGAAAAATTTGGGACCGAAAGGTCCCGTTTTTTTACCTTTGGGTCCAATGGAAAAAAACTACCCGAGGTAAGGCGAGAAGACTAAGAAAAAAAAATAGTTGAGGGGATATTAAAATCATTCCATTTTTCTTCTCAAAATACTTATCTTAAGATTCTTAAGAAATTTATTTTTGTATTGTGATGGCTTATCGTTAATACTTTTCCAATATTGGCTGTACACAAAATAAAATCCAGCACAATAGGGGTTTTCAAGGTTTTAGTAATTTCCCTCCTTATTGTATCGGAGGGTGCGATGTGACCTTCCTCATAGCTATCTCTTAAGAAAACTTAATGTTAAAATTTCTAACAAGAGGTTCTTGGATCTCTATGATTCTGAGAAAACTTATAACAACCCCTCTTACTCGAATGTATTTTGACTTGGAGTACCAAATGAAGGTCTTTAACAGACGTAATGTATTGAAAGGCGGTTTAGTTGGCTCTATGGCAGCCGGTTTTGCTTCTTTCATGGGCGCTTCCCATGCAGCAGAACCCGCAGCAAAGGCACCCGCCCAGAATGATAAAAATACTTATGACGTGATCGTGCTTGGCGCCGGTCCCGCCGGATTGGTTACTGCCATCGCTGCTAAGCAGGCTGGTGCAAAGAAAGTAGTTGTATTCGAAAAACGCGACCGTCCTGACGGCAACGCTATTTTTGCCTTAGGTTCCGTTTGCGGCTGGGGCTCCCGTCATCAGAAAGAGCAGGGCATCAAAGATACCGCTGACGATTTCTACGCCATGATGATGGATGTTTCCAAGCAGATGGGCGACAAGGCTTTGAACCGTACTTATACCGATAATATTTCTGCCGGCATTGACTGGCTGGAAAAAGACATCGGCGTGAAGTTCGGTAAGATTCGTCCGATGCCGTATCCGCGTCTCGGCCGTACATGCCGTGTTGACGGCGAAGGTCTCACCGGCGGAGCCCAGCTCGTGAAGAAACTTCTTGCGGCTGCCGCTAAAGAAGGCGTTGAAGTTAAGTTCGAACACAAAGGTATTGAACTTCTCCACGACGACAAGATGCGTGTCACAGGTGTCAAGATTCAGACACCTGCCGGACAGGAAGAATATTTCTCCAAGGGCGGCGTTGCAATTGCAACCGGCGGTTTCTCCGCTAACCCTGAAATGGTTGACAAATACATCGGCGGCTGGGCTACCCGCATGGTGCTCCGCGGCTCCAAGTCCACAACCGGTGAAAACATTTCTCTGACGCTTCCGCTTTATGCCAAGTGCGTCAACATGGACCAGTTCCATGCCGGCCCGATTATCGGCGCAACCCACGTCAACCCTGCAGACGTCTTGAACTCCGGCTACGGCATCCAGGTCAACACTTCCGGCAACCGTTACATGGATGAAAACAACACCTATGTGATTAAAGCCAGAACAACCGCTCAGAAGACACTGGACAATACCGGCTGGGTTATCGTTGACTCCACTTGCCCGGTTCTCGATAAAGTTATTCCCAAATTCGATATGCTGAACAGCCCGTATGGTAAGGCCGACACGATCGAAGAAGTGGCTAAGCAGGCCGGTCTGCCTCCTGCCAAGATTGTGGCGCTCGTGAAGGAATACAACGAAGCGGTCAAGAACGGTACGTTAGGCAAGATGAATCCGCCGAACACCTACAAGAAACCGCATCTGATTGAAAAAGCTCCGTTCTATGCAGTTCCTCTGCAGGGCGGTATGACCGCTACATTCGGCGGCCCGCTGATCAACACGAAGGCTGAAGTTCAGAACTTGGACGGCAAGACCATTCCCGGTCTCTATGCAGTCGGCAACTCTTCCGGCGGTATCTTCTTCCATAACTATGCCGGCGGCGCTCAGTTAGGCGCAGCCACCGTATTCGGAAGAATTGCCGGTAAAGAAATGGCTCAGAGAGCCGCTGCTGCAAAGTAAGAGGAGATCAAAAATGAAAAAAACATTACTCGTTTTAGCTTCCGCTCTTTTCGGAATGAGCGTCGGTCTTTCCGTTTATGCAGCTGATCAGGCACCTGCCGCTGCTGCTCCTGCTGCTCAGGCCAAGACACTGGGACAAATTCACGGTGCTATGTGGCCGAAGAGCAAAGACGGCTATGTCACTAAGTATCAGTGCATGCAGTGCCACGGTGACTATGACAAACTGGCTAAACAGACAGCCGATCTGGTTCCCAATCCCCATCATTCTCACTTGGGTCAGGTGAACTGCGAAGACTGCCATAAGGCCAACCTGTCTAAACCGGTTCTTATGTGCAACCAGTGCCATAACTTTACCATTCGCAAGGATGGCAAACCGATTGAACTGGCCAAGTAATTTAGTCTCTGACTAAAACAGAAAATCCCGCAGTTCCTAAAGAACGAGCGGGATTTTCTTTGTCCGGAGATTGCTTAGAAAAGACGGACGCCGTTCGCCGTGAGAGTCAAATCGCCGTTCGGCGTGAGTGACGGAACGATTTCAGTTGTATAAACACCTTTACCTTCGCTTAAGTAAGAGTTGCGCGGCAATGCCATGAGCGCAAATTGTCCGAGGCCGCCGTCGGATGTCTGAAGTCTGAATTTCACAGATCCCAACGTATTGCCTTCGGGCTGCTTTTTAAGCTGTCCGCTGAAAGAAAGGCTTTCTTTGCCGACTTTAATTTCAGAGGGTTCAACCGCGGCCCAGGTTTTACCGGCAAGGATGCTGTTTCTTAAGATCTCTTCGGCCTGAGCTTCGTTCACAGGCTCAGGAGAGCAAATGAGCGGGAAGTTAGCGCAGAAGTCTGTTCCGAAAGCCTCTTGCACCAAGAAGTCAAAGAGCAGAGGTTCGGGCGGAAAATGCGCTGTTAAGCCGGTATTCCAGCTGTCAATGCCGACCTTTAAGAACCCACCGACTTTCAGGTGATCAAAAGTAATTTTGATGCCTTCTGTAATTTCAGATTTGTTTTGGCTTTGGTTGATAGAAACCAAAGTCTTGCCGAGGGTGAACTGTGTACTGCTGTCTCTGTAATCGATTCCGCTCACCGAAAAAGACAGAGCGGCGGCTTTGAGATTTCCGCCTTTGACAGAAAATTTAAATTCCGGATTGCTTAGAGCAACATTGCTTTCTTCTGAGGCCAAAGAGAAGATGTCTGTCTTGATGGAAGAATCTAGATTTTCAATGAGCAGGCTTCCGTCAGCCTGTTTTACTAATTTCGGGACGGCTTGGGACTGAATCGCGCCGAGTTTAAAAGTTTCGCCGTCAACGGTTGTTTCAACTGCTTTGCTGCTGAAAACCAATAACTGAGGAATAAAATGATAGTTAAAGGTCGTCTTAAGAACCGGCTGGGCAACTTCTACGACTTTCTTAAAGACTTCATTTCCGTCTCCTTTGATCGTGATCTCGCTTTCAGGCGACCAGCCGAACTTTACTTTACCGGGAAGCGTGACAGTGTCTTTATCCTTGGGCTGTGCATTTTTATTAAGGACAACAAACTCTTTGCTGAAAAATCCGTTGTTGACGATGTCCACTTTAACGGACTTCCATTCACTGCCCAAATATTTGTGAAGATCGGATGCGTATTCTTGGAATTTTTGGCCCTGGTAATAAACCAGTCCGCCGTAAGCACAGGCACAGGCCGCGGTACAAACTGCTACCGCTGCAGCGATCTTAGAAGAAGACATAATGACCTTTGTAAGAGTAAATACGTACGGGATGGAGTATATCCAACTTGGCCAAAAGTTTTTGGAGTTATTCGACGAGCTCACCGCCTGTGTTGTTGTGCCATCCGTCGACCGGATCCGGAGCATTGGGTTCATCGGACGAACCTTCCGGAACGCCGAAAAATTCTTCTAATGAGACTTTGCCCTGAATTTTCTTCATGCACTGATAAAAGAGCTGCTCATTGAGCTCATGCAGTCCAATACCGTCGCCTTTAATCGTGTAGTCCCAGCGGCTTAATTCGAAAGGCTTCTTTTTATATTCAGAATGAGGAGAGTCAGAAAGGAGCCCTGACTGGATGAAGACATTTTCTTCGGTCAGAGTCGAAGATACTTTGTGGTTCTCAGAGTTGATAAAAGTGATGCGCATTTTGCCGATCTTCCGTTCTGTCCAGCGGACGGTTGGAATAATCGGAAGGTAACGCATCCCTATATCTTCCATCATGTCTGATATTTCGATATACACGGCGCCGTCTAGGCCTCGATCGGTAATGAGGGCGATGCCGTTTTTCTCAAGAAGATCGACCATTTCTTTGCGGGTTTCATCGGCAAAGAGCCATTCGAAAGAGTCTTCAAGTGTGCCTTCTTTGCCTGTATCGACGCCTTGGACAATGACTCTTAGATGAAGCGTGAGATTGAGAGGCACAGCAGGGCGCCTAATTTCGGATTTTTCTACAAGTTTGGCATTGACATCGAACCAGCCATGCTTAGGAGAAGAGATGGAAGCGGTTGTGCTGGCGATGCCTAACAGCGTGCATCCTTGAAGCAAGGTAGCAGCGAAGAGAAGGGAGGCAGCCAGAACTCTCATAGCAAAAATCCACGAATGACGATGCCAATATTAACTGAAAGGTCCTGAACAGTCGTTCAGAAATGGCTCAGAGCGCGTGGAGAAAGCGTGAAAAAGGCTGTGAGGCCTTGAGATATTAATATAACTAATTGAATTTAATAGATAATTAGTTTGGAACCAAATTTCTCGGAAAAACGAAAAAGCCTCAGATTCGAAAATCTGAGGCTTGGAATTTTGGCGGAGTGGACGGGACTCGAACCCGCGACCCCCGGCGTGACAGGCCGGTATTCTAACCAACTGAACTACCACTCCATTCGTCTCTCCGTTCGCTCGCGCTGTCGGAGAAGTCGAAATTCTACATAAATTTCGAAAAGGTGCAACTCAGAATCAATTTCACTTGTAAAAGTTTATTGCCAGGTATGCATTCCTATCGATTTAGTCCTTTGAAACAAGAGAGCAAAGACGAAAGAATGCTCAAAGAAAATTGTTGTAAAAGAGGTTCAGCGGTAAGTAAATAACCTTCCTTTTCGTTAGTGGTTTCACTTAGAGAAAAGGTCCTAAGGGAGAATTCTTAAAGGATAAAGCCTAGAATCAAGAGTGTTTCTAATTGTTAACTTAGGGTTAGAAACGCAATAAAAGGAAACTTCCAAAAGAAGTCACTAAAACAACCTCAGGGGAATTCTTATGAGTAAAAGTCTAAGGAACTGGATCATAGTTCTGGCGATAGGCTTTGTGATTTGGGTTTGCCCAACGCCGCAAGGTTTGACGCCTAATGCCTGGCACTTGTTTGCTGTCTTTGCTGCAACCATCGCCGGCTTCATTCTTCAGCCGATTTCAATGGGTGCGGTTGCATTTATCGCACTCACATTCTGCGCCATCACCGGTGTTTTAAAGACCGGTCAGGCTCTGATGGGTTTCGGCAACGGCACGATCTGGCTGATCGTCTGCGCATTCTTTCTTTCCCGCGCATTTATCAAAACTGGTTTCGGCCGTCGTATTGCCTTCCTTATTATTAAATACATCGGTCGTTCTTCGCTGACCCTTGGTTATTCCATCGCGTTGTCCGAACTGATCGTTTCTCCGGCTATGCCTTCTGCCACTGCTCGAGGAGGCGGCGTTTTCTACCCGATCGTTCAGTCTTTGGCGAATGCCTTCGGTTCTCAGCCCGGGCCCACAGCCGGCAAAATCGGTAAGTACCTCATGCAGGTCGGTTATCACACTGACGCGTGACCTGCACAATGTTCCTGACATCTATGGCCGGCAACCCGCTGTGCGTCGGCTTGGCTGCTACCGCTGTCGGTGTCGAAATTACATGGATGAACTGGGCAGTTGCCGCTATCGTTCCGGGTTTGATCAGCTTGTTCCTGGTTCCGGTTCTGATGCTCAAACTTTCTCCTCCTGAAATCAGAGACATTCCCGATGCTCGCGACTTAGCTATCAACGAGCTCGAAAAGATGGGTCCGATGAGCCTTCAGGAAAAAGTCCTCGCATTCGTATTCGTCATGTGCTTGGCTCTGTGGGCTACAGGCTCTTGGACAAAACTCGGCGCAACACCGGTTGCCATGCTCGCTGTGGCAATCATGCTGATTGCAAAAGTTTTGGACTGGAAAGACATCCTCTCCGAAAAAGGTGCTTGGGACGCAATGTTCTGGATGGGCGGCTTGGTTGCTTTGGCTACTGCACTTGCTAAGTCCGGCTTCATTGCATGGATCGCTAAACTTATCGGTACAGCAGTTGCTGCCGCTGATATGGGTTGGGTTGCATCCTTCGTGCTTATTTCGCTTATTTATATCTATTCGCACTACTGCTTCGCTTCCGTAACAGCACGTATTTCAGCGATGTACGCAGCATTCGTAGCAGTTGCCGCCTGCGGTGTCCCGGCCATGCTGGTTGCCATCACATTCGGCTGCTTCGCTAACCTGCCGATTTCACTGACTCACTACGGCAACGGCTGCGGCCCGGTTTATTTCGGTGCCGGCTATGTTTCTCAAGGTTAATGGTGGCGCAACGGCTTCATCATCACAACAATTAATGTAGTGATTTGGCTCACCATCGGTATGACCTGGTGGAAGTTCATCGGCTTGTACTAATCAAAAGCAAGTATTTGAGTGCTAAAGGCTGAAACCGCGTAAATGGTTTTAGCCAAAAACCAAAAGTCCCGTGATTTCGCTCCGAGACTTTTCTTTACCCGGACGGTTGGATGACTGAGTTTTTGTACTATTACTTCAGTAGTCCTGTCGTTCTTGAGTTCGGGAAAATCCTCAGACCATAAAACGAAAAAACTTTTCTAAAGAACCGAATTTCACTTTTTTCTTGATAATATTTTTCTTACGGATATAACTTAGTTCATTTTGCAGCCATGTACTTCAGCGTTGCTTCTCACAGTTGGTGGTGGCCCATCGATTTCACTCGATGGTGCTGGAGTAATGCTTACTAAAATCTTCGGCCTAGAAGCTAAAGAACCAATCTAACCATCGAGCAAAAAACTCGGTGGTTTTTTTATTTTCCAGTTTTTTATTAAATAGGTATCTCAAATGAATCTCTATAAATCTATTCTTCCGGTTGATGAAAAGGGCTTTTACGGTGAATTCGGCGGCAGCTTTGTTCCTCCCGAGCTTCAGAAAAACATCGATGAGCTGCAGGAAGCTTATCTTCGTTATGTTGATGACCCCGAATTCCAGAAAGAATTCAATGACCTTCTAAGAGATTACGTCGGTCGTCCGTCCCCTCTTTACTTTGCTCCGCGCCTTTCCGAAAAATACGGCACCAATGTTTATCTCAAGAGAGAGGATCTGAATCACACCGGTGCACATAAAATCAACAACGCAATCGGTCAGGCACTCTTAGCCAAACGCATGGGCAAAAAGCGAATCATTGCCGAGACCGGCGCCGGCCAACACGGCGTTGCTACCGCTACCGTGTGTGCTCTTATGGGGCTTGAATGCTCTGTCTATATGGGAGAGCTCGACATTCAGCGTCAAAGACCGAACGTGGAAAGAATGAAGATGCTCGGCGCAAAGGTGATTCCGGCGACCAGCGGATCGAAAACACTCAACGACGCCGTCAACGAAGCCCTCGAAGCCTGGATGAAAGACCCCGAAAACTTCTATTTGATCGGTTCAGCTGTCGGTCCCCAGCCGTATCCGGAAATGGTGGCTCGGTTCCAGTCCGTAATCAGCGAAGAAATTAAAAAGCAGCTCAAAGAGAAGACCGGTAAAGAAAATCCTGATTACGTCGTCGCTTGTTTGGGCGGCGGAAGCAATGCGGCAGGCGCTTTCTACCACTTTATCAACGAGCCGTCAGTTCATCTCATTGCAGCCGAAGCAGCAGGCAAGGGCGTTGACAGCGGAGAAACTGCCGCCACTCTGACTATCGGCGAAAAAGGAATCCTCCATGGTTCTCAGACTATGTTGATGAAAGACGAACAGGGCAACGTTAAGGAGGCTTATTCTCTGTCTGCCGGCTTGGACTATCCCGGTATCGGACCGTTGCATGCTCATTTGGCAAAGACCGGAAGAATGGAAGTTGAAGCAGTGACAGATGATGAGGCGTTAAAGGCCGCATTCATGCTGACACGAGAAGAGGGGATTATTCCCGCTCTTGAATCGTCCCACGCGCTTGCTGTCTTGGAAAAGAGAAAGTTCGGAAAAGACGACGTCGTTGTGATCAATATTTCCGGAAGAGGCGACAAGGACCTGGATAACTATCTGAGCAGTTCTTTTGCTCAGGGAGCCCTGGAATAATTTTTTGGAGGTGGTCGAAAGGCCGCTGAAAATGAGAAAGCCTCGGAAATCAGACCGAGGCTTTTAGAATTTTGGCGGAGTGGACGGGACTCGAACCCGCGACCCCCGGCGTGACAGGCCGGTATTCTAACCAACTGAACTACCACTCCTTCTCGTCAAACGCTTACGCGTCATCGAAGTGAGACGAATTCTACATAGATTAAAAATTCGTGCAACTCGAAATCGGAAATTTTTGCGTTCTGTTACATCGAAAATTAGCAGTAGCCTGATTTTGCGGGAAAAAATATTTTCCGGCTCGATCGCAATTCGGTTTTTCTTAATTTTCTGCCCGGTGCAATGTACAGAGTTATTTTTTTCGAGCGGCATTTTTCCAAAAGTTAACCAAGATTCAAGGTTTTTGACGTGAACTTTTACTCAAAATTTCCCGCGGAAGGTAAAATTAGACCTTTGTTTTGTATTCCAATAAGAATCGCTCGCTAAGAGCTTGAGGATCATAATGTTCCAATCTTTTAGAAACCAGAAACGTTGGCTGATGCTTATCGCCATGATTCTGATTATTCCTGCATTTGTCTTTATCGGTATTAATGGCTACAGCCGTTTGAATCCGGATGCAAATGCAATCGCCAAGGTTGACGGTAAAGGTATTCAGCCTGAAGAATTCGATTACCAGAAACGCGAATATATTGAGCGTATGCGCCAGCAGGAAGGAGGTGCCGTTGATCCGAGCATCTTCGAAACACAGGAAGCCAATGCCGCTATCCTTCAGAACCTTGCTACCAGACGCGCTCTCCAGGCACAGATGGCTCACCACTATATGAATGTGAGCGAAGCTGATGCTGTCAACGTGATTAAGAACGCAGACGCTTTCAAGAAAGACGGACAGTTCTCTCCTGAGCTGTATGAAAACTATCTTGCCGCTCGCGGTAAGAGTGACCAGCAGTTCGTTTATGAACTGAGAAGAGACCTCGTTCAGGATATGCTGGTTAATTCTGTTGCTCAGACAACCTTTGTTCCTAAGAAGACGGTTGCTCTGTTAAACGACATTCTTCGCGAAACCCGCGTTGTTCGTACGATGAGCTTTGATCCGTCCGCCTACATGAAAGACGTCAAGGTTTCTGAAGAACAAATCAAGAAATACTACGACGAACACAAGGACGACTACCGCGCTCCTGAATCCCTGAACATTCAGTTCGTTGTGATGTCCCCTGAAACCGTCAAGATGACAGCTGAACCTTCTGAGCAGGAACTGAAAGATTTCTACGAACAGAACCGTAAGAAATATGAAGTCGAAGAATCCAGACGCGCAGCCCATATCCTGATCGCTCCGGATGCCAATGAGGCCGATAAAGCCAAGGCTGACCAGGATGCCAAAGCTAAGGCAGAAAAGATCCTTGCCGAAGTCAAAGCCGATCCTTCTAAGTTTGCTCAGTTAGCTAAAGAAAATTCTGCCGACCCCGGAACAGCTGAAAGCGGCGGCGATCTTGACTTCTTCACTCAGGGTCAGATGGTTCCTGAATTCGACAAAGCCGTTTTCGGAGCTAAGAAAGACGAAATCGTCGGACCGGTCAAAACCGAGTTCGGCTATCACATCATTCATGTGACCGACATCAATCCGGCTCACGTTCGTCCGTTCGAAGAAGTTCGCGGTGAAATCCTCAAGTTCTGGCAAGACCAGCACCGTCAGTCTATGTTTGCTGAAAATGCCGACGGCTTTACCAACATGGTCTACGAGCAGAGCGACAGCTTAGACCCGGCAGTTGAAAAATACGGTCTGACACTTCATACGCTTGACGGTCTGACTCAGTCCGGTCTTCCGAAGACATCTCCGGATGCTCAGTACATCACGAAGCGTGTCATTGAAGACCTGTTCTCTCCGGACTGCCTCCAGGAAAAGAGAAATACACAGGCCGTGGAAGTTGCTGCCAACACACTGGTTTCTGCCCGTATTGTTAAACACACTCCGGCTCACATTAAATCCTTTGACGAAGTGAAGGGTGATATCAAGGACCAGCTTGAACTGGAACAGGCTTCTGCCTTGGCTAAGAAAGCCGGTGAAGCTAAGCTGGCAGAACTCAAGGCTAAGAAGGATCTGGAAGGTTTCGGTCACGAATTGACTGTTTCCCGTATCAATCCTCAGTCTCAGTCAATGCCTTTGATCCAGGCTGAGATGGCGGTTCCTGCTAAGAGTCTTCCTGCTTTCACAGGTACCACCGTTCCTGACGGTGCTTATGTGATCAGCTATGTTGAATCCAGCAAGATGCCTGCAGCTGACGACAGCCAAGTCGATGAAATTCGCGGAGAAGCCCTGACAGCTCAGTCCAGAGCCGATGAAGCTTCCTTCTATGAAGGCTTGAAAAAGCTCTACAAGATGGAAATCCTGAAGAAGGAATATGAATATCAGGCTCCGACCGTAATGAAATAGGGCAATGAGCCGTGTAAAAACACCGCTTTTATCCCCCAGCCGCAGTTACAATAAAATGTACTGCGGTTTTTTCTTTTTCAAAAACATGGAAATTTTTGACGTTCCCGGACTTACATTGAGGCATGAGCTAAAAGCCGGTGACCTCGGCAGACTGATTGAGTTTTCCTGAATCTACGGGCATTCGGATTTCGATTATCCGATCGCGTTTGAAGGCTATGTGGCAACAACTTTCGCTGAGTACGTTATTGATCCGAAACCGAGAAATCGTCTTTGGATGGTGGAAGACGAGCAGGGACTTGTCGGCACCATCGGAGTAATGGATCGAGGAGACTCTGCGCAGCTCAGATGGTTTTCCGTCAGACCGGATTGGAGAGAAAACAATCTAGGAAACTTTTTGTTTGGAGCCGCAATGGAATACATCCAAGAAAACGATTTTCAAAAAGCGTGGTTATCGACGTTTTCTGAAAGCGAGATTGCCGTTGCGCTCTACAAACGGAGAGGCTTCCGGATAATGGTAGAGACCGATGTTGAGATTGGCGGGAAGAACTATCGTGAAATAGTCATGGAAAAGTCATTCCTGACCTAGATCGATAAAACCAAATCGTATCGCTAAATCTTTAGTTTGTTTTTGAGTACTTATTTCGGAGAGATTTTGCGCATTCCGCAACAGTGCGTGGATATATTAACTGACCGGAGAATCCGGTCATGGTTGATTTCATCACCTATTTGTGGGCGGCTTTTAGCCTAGTCATTCTTTGCTGGCTGATATACCTATTTGCGAGGAAAAGAATAGGAAAGATCACTTTTGTTTGCCTTTTAATCTTTGTGGTTGCCGGAGCCGCCGGTCTCACTGGCTGGCTGCAAGTTGTGTTTCAGGCGGCTGCTTAGATCCTAAAAATCCTGTAAGCCAAGCGGATTAAGCCTTTCGGACGAGGCTTTTTCGTAAACTTTTTGCCAACTTTCAGGCGGTATCGTTACAATGTATTTGTAGTTTTTGATACCGACAATTATTCTATGCAAAAGAAAATTTGGCACAAGGTTGCAGAAGAGATCTCGCTCCAAGTTTCTTTAGGTAAATGGCCAGTTGGCTCGATCATCCCCGGAGAAATTGAACTTGCCAAACAATTTAATGTGAGCAGGGATACCATGCGCAAAGCGCTGGCGTACCTTTCTCAGCAAGGATTGTTTGAGCGCAAAGCACACGTTGGAACCCGCGTAAAAGCTAGAACACGCACAGGTCGGTTCTTAAATGAATACAACGATATTCGAGGAATCGATCATTACGGCAATCTCTATCCTCGGTACATCCAAAACGTCGAACGTTTGGTTCTCAATGAAGAAACCGCGGATCGTTTGGGTTTAATCCCTGGTGAAGAAGTCATTCGATTCAAGAATATCCGCGTAGCATCAGAACGCCATCCGGAAGCGGTGGTCGTCACCTACGTTTATATCTATCCGAATGCCTTGGAAGTGCTGGATCTGATTAAAAAACGATCCGATGACCTCATTATTACTTTGGCAGAAGAAGTGACAGGGCAGGAATGCGTGGAAGTGAAGCAGGCGTTTTCAGCGACAACGATGCCCAAAGAAGTCTCGGATATTTTCCATGTTCCAGAGAACAGCCCGTCGCTTAGAATCATTCGAAACTATTACGACTCGAGAGGCCTCTCAATCGTCGCTTCGGAATCTTTCCACATGGCTGAAAGATTTTCTTTCTCGGTTCGAAGCGTCAAACGTTCCTAAAAGAAAAGGAGGCCGGAGCCTCCTTCCGAATCCTATCTGTTATTCGAATTAGCCGACAACATTAAGAATCAATCTTTCCAAAACCTTGACACCGTTTCTCAGAGATTCGGGGTTCATGGTCATGCGCGGATCATGAAGGCCCGGTGTAACGCCAGTGCCGACGCCGATGTATGCAGCATGAAGTTCAGGCTTCTTCTGTTTGAAGTAGTGGAAGTCTTCTCCGCCGCCACCGCAGTCTTTAGCAACTTTGTCTTCACCGAGTACTTCGCCGATGGTCTTGCGAACCTGGTCGACTAAGTCTTCGTCGTAAACGGCTGCAGGAATCACGCCGCCCGGGAATGTGATTTCGCAGGTGACGTTGACGCAGGCGCAGGCATTGGTGATGGCTGTCTTGAGCTTTTCAAGCAGCTCGTTCATGGTTTCATTGTCTTGGGCGCGGATATCAAGAATCATCTTGCCTTTGTCCGGGATAATGTTGGTGGCTGTAGAAGCGCAGTCAATGGAAGTGACTTTAGCAGACCAGGCCTTGTTCGGGTTGACCCAAATGGAGTTCACAGCATTAGTTGCGAGAACGGCTGCTTCAACAACGCTGGCGCCGAGGTGCGGACGGGAGCCGTGAGCGACTTTGCCCTTAAGTTCGACGATGCAGAATGTGCTGGAAGTATGACGAACAGCTGCGCAGACGGTGCCGTCAGGAATGTCCTGGATCGGACGAACGTGAGCACCGAAGGCGTAGTCAACGTCATCTAAGACGCCGTCATCATAAGACTTCAGAGCGCCGAAGAGGGTTTCTTCAGCTGGCTGGAAGAAGAGTTTTACGCGGCCTTTCTTGACGTGACCGATCAGCTTGGCAGCTGTCGCAAGAACCATAGCGGTATGAGAGTCATGGCCGCAGGCGTGAATGCAGGCGTCCTTTCCGTCGATGACAAAAGGAAGGGCGTCCATGTCGGCACGCAGCATGACTGTGGGTCCGGGTTCTGTACCGTCAATGTAGGCAACGACACCGGTTCCGCCGATGCCGCGGATCGGCTCAAGACCCATTTCCTTCAATTTGGCAGCGACGTAGTCACTGGTCTTGTGTTCGTTGAAGCCGAGTTCCGGGATCTGGTGAAGATCGGTTCTCATGGCTACTACATCAAAATCTTTAGTGTCCATCTTATTTTCCTTGTTGAGGTTATCCTCGAAGATTTATAAATCAGAAGAAGCTTCCTTTTGAGAGACATCTTCCTTTCGGTTGGATCCCGCTGTCATGGCGAAGCGGAAGAAACGGCACTCGAGGGGGCCGTTGAAAAAAACGATTTTTTTAGACTCTTTGAGCCGCATCTGGCGAGGCAGTTCTCGGTCGCTTGTGAGCATCCAAACCGTCCAGCCCGCGAAATTGCGTTTAAGGTTATCGGCCACGTTCTTCATCATGGAAGCAACACTGGCAGATTTCGGATTGGATTGTTCACCGTACGGCGGGTTCGTCACGATTAAACCCGGCGTCTCGGAGGAGGGCTGAACTTCACGGGCGTCGCAAGCCGTGAAGCGAACTTTTCCTTCGTTGACCCACTGAGAAATACCGGCTAAGACGGCATTCTTCTGAGCGCGATCGACGATTAATGTCGAAATATCACTTCCGGCCAAATTAACCGGAACATCAAAATTCACTGCCATTCGGGCTTCTTTCTTGATGCGCTGCCAAGCTGTGGAATCAAATCCGCGGAAGCGCTCAAAACCGAAGCGGCGGTTAAGTCCGGGAGCCATATTGCAGGCAATTGTAGCTGCTTCAATGATGATGGTGCCAGAGCCGCAGAAAGGATCCTGCAGCGGTGTATCCGGTATCCAGCCGGCAAGTCCGAGAAGGCCTGCGGCGAGGTTTTCTTTCAGAGGGGCTTCGCCTTTGGCTTCGCGCCAGCCCCGCTTAAAGAGAGATTCACCGGAAGTGTCTAAATAAATAATGCAGTTCTTGTCCGTTAAATGGACATAGATGCGGATGTCCGGATCGTGTTTTTCTACGTCCGGGCGCTGACCGTCGGTCTCGCGAAAATAGTCGCAGACGGCATCTTTGACGCGAAGCGCGGCAAAAGCGACGCTTTTAAGAGGAGAGCGGCGGGAAGAAAGTTCGATTTTGAAGGTATTTTCAGGTGTGAAATACTGTTCCCAGCGGAAGGATTTCGCTAATTTATAGATATCTTCTTCCGTACGATAAGGTCCTTCGGTCACCTTCAAGAGAATTCTCGAGGCGTAGCGAGTCCAAAGGTTGACCTGCATCATTTGGCTCATTTCTGCGCCGAACCAGCAGCCGCCTTTCTCTAAACGGAATTTTTCAATACCGAGCTTTTTGAGTTCCTCAGCGAAGAGCTCTTCTAATGAGAGAGGAACGACTGCATAAAAAGGTTTAAGCAAAGTATTCACAAGAATTCCTTCTTTATTTGAATTGAATTGTAGGCCTTTCGGCCTGCGGCCGTAAGATGGTTTACCATAAGGAAACTCTTACTTGCGAAGTTCGCCGTGGCCGAAAACAACATATTTTTGACTGGTTAAGCCTTCTAATCCCACGGGTCCGCGGGCATGAATTTTGTCCGTAGAAATTCCGATCTCGGCGCCTAAGCCGTATTCAAAACCGTCTGCGAAACGTGTCGAGGTGTTGAGCATGACGGATGAAGAATCCACTTCACGCAGGAATCTTTCGGAATGCTCAAGATTATTCGTAATGATGGCATCCGTGTGGTGAGAACCGTACGTGTTGATATGATCGATAGCTTCTTCCAGCGTATCGACGACTTTAATCGAAAGAACAGGAGCGTTGTATTCCTCAGACCAATCATCTTCTGTCGCTTCTTTCACCCGACCGAAATTTTCCAAAATGGCCTTAGAAGCAGGATCGCAGCGAAGTTCCACGCCTTTCTTGAAATAGACGGCGCCGATCTTGGGTAAGAACGTTCCGGCAATTTTACTGTTGACCAGCAAAGTTTCCATCGCATTGCAGGGAGAATAACGCTGAGTCTTGGCGTTGTCGCAGACGGAAACCGCCATATCGATATCAGCGCTCTCATCCACATAGGTGTGGCAGATGCCTTCGAGATGTTTGATCATCGGAACGGTTGCTTCCTGCATTAAGCGGGAAATCAGACCTTTGCCGCCGCGGGGAATTAAAACGTCGATGTATTCACGGGCAGTAATCAGCTCGCCCACCAGATCGCGGTCCGGATCTGTGATGATCTGAATTGCGTCGGAGTTAATACCGTTTTTCGAGAGAGCCTGCTGAACAAGGCCTGCTAAGAAAGCGTTGGAGTTTTTAGCGTCCGAGCCTCCGCGGAGCACAGCAGCGTTTCCGCTCTTGAGGCAAAGTGCAGCCGCATCGATGGTTACGTTCGGTCGAGACTCATAAATAATGGCGACTACACCCAGAGGCACGCGCATTTTGCCGACTTCAATACCGCTCGGCTGCGGACGAACATCAGTTATTTCACCGATCGGGTCTCTTAGAGAGGCTATCTGGCGAAGTCCGGCGGCCATTTGTGCCACCGTATCGACTGTGATTGTCAAACGATCGATAAACGCTTTAGAAAGACCGTTCTTTTCTGCTTCAACAATATCCAGGTTATTCGCTTTGAGCAGATCTTCCAGATTCTTGCCAAGCAAATCCGCCAAGGTCAGAAGAACATCGTTTTTCTGTTTGGAGGAGGCCTTAGCCATGATCAAAGAGGCTGCGCGTGCTTTTTTGCCGATGGCGGCGATTTTGTCATGGGCCGTTTGGCTGACGTTCGTAGAAACCATAGATTATTACTTCCTTTTTAGGGAGAGCATGAGGCAGACAGCCTTTAATTCCTGCCAGGCGTCTCCGTCACTGCTTTCGACAAAGAGTCCTTTACTCATTCGATCCACATCGCTCAAGCGATGAAGCATCAGTTCAAGGAGTTTAGGATTGGCTCGGCGCGCTGCTCGGTTGAGCGCACTGCGGTGAGCTTCAGAGAGTCCGAATGTTCTGGCGGCAAGTCCGCGATTAAGCAGGAGCAGATTGCGGACAACATCCGTCAGCATCCAGAGGAAAGAAGGAATTTGGACATTTTCCCCTTGCAGGGAATCTATAATTTTGGATACCTGTCCGGCGTCGCCTTCAAGCATCGCAAGAAACAGCGATTCCTGATCAAAACGGGAAACGTCGGAAACAGCGTCGAGCACATCGCTGACATCAATTTCCGGTTTATTGACGAGCAAGGCGAGCTTTTGAATTTCCTGTGATGTCGCTAAAAGATTTCCTTCGGTTCTTTCAGCGATGAGGTTGGCTGCATCAGGTGTGAGCGTTTGACCGTTTTTCTCTTTGGCGCGTTCCATAATCCAGCGCGGCAGAGCGTTACGGTCGATCGGATCCGTACGGATACAAACGGCCGCTTTCATGAGATGGTTAAACCAGTCTTTTTTTGTCGCGGTCCAGTCGTAATCAAAGAGCGAGACAACGACCATCTTGTCTTCGTCGGCATGCTCAATGATGGCTTCCACTGCCGCAGGACCGTTTTTACCGATCGTTGCCCTGGGGAAAACAACCTCAATCAGATTTTTTTCGCCGAAAAGGCTCTGATCGCCGAGTGCCTCGTAAAGAGGCGAGTAATCGGCGTTGCCTTCAAAAACAAAAGATTTACGTTCGGAATAACCTGCTTTAAAAGCAGCGGCTCGGATGGCGTCCTGAGCCTCGATGGCCAGCAAGGGTTCCGAGCCCAATAAAAACCAAAGCCGAGGAAGATTACCGTTTTCGTCGGGCCTTAATTTTTGCGCAAGAAGACTACTCCAGCTCATGCATACCTTTTCGGACAGCTTCTTCGGAAATGTGGGTCATACGGCTGACCATTTGATGGATACAAGACTGTTCCATTTCTTCGTAAAGAAGTCTTTCCTGATTGGCTCTGCCGTTTTCGTCACTTTCGTCGCGAATCAGTTCGCGAGTGGCGCTGACCGTTGTTGTGGGCAGAAGTTCGACGCCGTTCTGCAAAACGACTCGGAATGTATTCGTTAAGCGAAGACTGTAGATACGGGCTCTGCCGTCAGTGTTGTAAGCCAGGACATTGGAGCCGCGGGACTGTCCCAGCAGCTCAAAAATCGCTTCGGCTTCTTTGCGGTCATTGACAACCTTGACTTCTGTTTGGGCTTCAAGGTTGCGGCGGATGGTTGCCCGAACCGCAGAGTTCTCGCCAAGAGCAATATAGATTGTCTTGAAAGGAACGTTTTGCTTGCCGCGCAGATGCCATCCGCAGCCTGTCAGGCCGAGGGCCGAAAGACCGAGAATGAAACTGCGGCGAGTCAGTCCTTTGTAATTCATAAGCACAGAATAAAACTAAAAGAATGAAACCGCAGGCCCCTTGAGGACCTGCGGCATTAAGCCTTATCAGACCACAATGTTGACCAATTTCTTCGGCACAACAATGATCTTGCGGACAGGTTTTCCGTCAATGAATCGCTGTGCGTCGGGGTTGGCCAAAGCTGCGGCTTCGATTTCAGATTTCGGTGTTTCGGCCGGAACGTTGATTTCTCCGCGCAGTTTGCCGTTAATCTGAATCACGTACTTCACTTCATCGGCAACCATAGCCTGAGCATCAATCTTCGGCCACGGTGCATCAACGATGGAAGTGCCGAAACGCTGATCGTAGCCTAGATCTTCGAAAAGCTGAGCCGTGATGTGCGGAGCGATCGGGTAGAGCGTGCGAAGCAGGATGGACATGCCTTCGTTGATCACGGCGCGTGTGCCTTCGGATGTGTTGTCCTTGAGGGTATCAAGGGAATTGAGCATCTTCATGGCAGCCGAGACAACGGTGTTGTACTGCATGCGGTCTAAGTCGAATTCGGCCTGTTTGAGCGCCGTGTAAATATCGCGGCGAACAGCCTTTTCTTCGTGATTCAGCTTGGAGGCATCCAGTTTGACATTTTCTTTAATGACATCCTGATGCGTGAATCCGAAGTTCCAGAGTCTTCTCATGAAGCGGAACGTACCTTCGGCTCCGGAATTGCTCCAGGCGGCGCTCTGGTCGGGAGGTCCTGCAAACATCACGAATGCGCGGGCGGTGTCGGCACCGAACTTGCCGATGATGGCAGACGGTTCCACAACGTTGTTCTTAGACTTGGACATCTTTTCGATACCGCCGGACTTGACGGGTAGACCGTCTTCCTTGGCAGTGATCTTTTCGATTCTGCCTTTGGCGTCGTAAACAATATCGAGTTCGCTCGGGTAGAACCAGCGTTTTCTTCCGTCCGGAAGTTCACGATAGAAGCATTCTGCGGTAAGCATGCCCTGGGTGAAGAGGCGCTTGAAGGGTTCGTCAAATTTGACGAGGCCCAGGTCACGCATGACTTTGGTCCAGAAGCGGGCATAGAGCAGGTGAAGCACAGCGTGTTCGATACCGCCAATGTACTGGTCCATTGCCATCCAGTAGTCATTGCGTTCGTCGACCATGGAAGTTTCGCAGTCTGGCGAGCAATAACGCATGTAATACCAGCTGGAATCGACGAAGGTGTCCATTGTGTCGGTTTCGCGCTTGGCGTCTCTGCCGCACTTCGGGCACTTGCAGTTAAGGAAGGCTTCGTCCTGATTCAAGGGGTTGCCGGAGCCGTCCGGGATTAAGTCTTCCGGCAGGATGACGGGAAGATCTTTTTCAGGGACAGGAACCGGACCGCAGTGCGGGCAGTTGATCATCGGGATCGGAGTGCCCCAGTAACGCTGGCGGGAAATACTCCAGTCGCGCAGACGATACTGAACCTGAAGTTTGCCTAAACCGAGGGCTTCAAGATCTTTCGCAACGGCGTCGCGAGCCTGTTCGAAATCCATTCCGTCATATTTGCCGGAATTGACGCAGAAGGTGGCTTCTTTTTCGCCGTACCATTCATGCCAAACTTTGTCATCGAAGACTTCGCCTTTCTTGCCGATGACTTGTTTGATGGGCAGACCGTATTTAAGCGCGAAAGCAAAATCGCGTTCGTCATGAGCCGGAACGCCCATCACAGCGCCTTCGCCGTAGGTCATTAAGACATAGTTGCCGATCCAAACCGGAACGTCGGCGCCGGTAAGCGGATGCTTGACGCAGAAACCTGTCGGAACGCCTTTCTTCTCCATCGTGGCCATATCAGCTTCGGAAACTGAGCCCTTGCGGCATTCGTCGATGAAGGCCTGAAGTTCGGGTTTGTCCTTTGCCAAGCGAAGAGCAAGCGGGTGCTCGGCAGCGATGGCAGCGAACGTGACGCCCATGATCGTGTCGGGGCGAGTCGTGTAAACACGAAGTTCTTTCTTTTTACCGTCGAGTTCGTACGGGAAGGCGAGGTTGACACCGTAGGACTTGCCGATCCAGTGTTCCTGCATACGGCGGACCTGTTCGGGCCAGCCCTGAAGCTGGTCGAGGTCTTTCAAGAGTTCTTCGGCGTAATGAGTAATTCCGAGGTAATAGCCGGGAATCTCACGCTTTTCAACAATAGCGCCGCTTCGCCAGCCGCGTCCTTCGATCACCTGTTCGTTTGCCAGCACGGTGTGGTCGACCGGGTCCCAGTTTACTGTCTGGGTCTTGCGGTAGGCAACGCCTTTTTCAAGCATTTTCAGGAACATCCACTGATTCCAGCGGTAGTAGTCCGGTTTGCAGGTCGTAACTTCGCGAGACCAGTCAAAGGCCAGGCCGAGCGGCTCCATCTGAGCTTTCATGTCGGCGATGTTGTCGTACGTCCATTTAGCCGGAGCGACTTTCTTGGCAATGGCGGCGTTTTCAGCCGGCAGGCCGAAAGAGTCCCAGCCCATCGGGGTCATGACGTTCATGCCGCGCATACGCAGGTAGCGGTAAAGGACGTCGTTTAAGGTGTAGTTACGAACGTGGCCCATATGCAGTTTTCCGCTTGGGTACGGAAGCATCGGGCAAACATAGAATTTCGGTTTTTCGTTACCGTTGGCGTCGAGTGCGTGTTCGACGGCGCGGTAGATATCTTTAGCACGCCAGTGGGCCTGCTGGACGGATTCAACTTCCGCCGGATCGTATGTTTCTCTCATGAGAGTTCTTTAGTTAAAGAAGCTGGAAAATGTGTCAATTATAGGTGATGGAGCCGAAAGTTTCGGCTTTGCGGCAAGTAAAGCCGCGGCGGGCGCCTCTATATATTAGAGAGAGGAAATCTAGAACAAATTTTTAAGTCGTAAGCGTTCGTCACTGCGTCTGCAACGTGCAGATGCGTTTGCTAGACTTCTCACTCCTTTGGATGAGAAGAAAAGAATGCAATCCATTACTGAATCGCTTAATAAGCAACAAGCCCAGGCAGTGACTGCCGAACCTAAGTCCGCACTGATTCTTGCAGGCGCCGGTTCGGGGAAGACGCGTGTCTTAACAAGCCGCATTGCCTACCTGCTTCAACAGAATATGGCTCATCCGAGCGAGATTCTTGCGGTTACCTTTACCAATAAGGCCGCTAAAGAAATGCTGGCTCGCCTGCAGAACATGATTCCGATCAACCCGCGTGCTATGTGGGTCGGCACCTTCCATGGCTTATGCAATCGCTTACTGCGTCTGCATCATCAGGAAGCCGGCCTTCCCGCGACGTTTGCTATTTTGGATATGAGCGACCAGCTCGGCGTGATCAAACGCGTGATGAAGGCAAACGGCATTGATACGGAAGAGTTCAAGCCTCGTGAAGTGCAAAACTTCATCAATCGCTGCAAAGAAGAAGGCAAGCGCGCCTCTGAGGTCTATTCAAAGTTCTCTAAAGACAAGGCATATATCCAGATTTATGCCATGTACGAAGCCGTGCTTCAGAGAGAAGGTGCCTGCGACTTTGCTGAACTGCTCTTAAGAGCTTATGAGCTTTTGAGCCGCAACGAAATGATTCGTCATCATTATCAGGAACGTTTTCGTTTTATCTTGGTTGACGAGTTTCAGGACACCAATGTCCTTCAGTATGAATGGCTGAAGCTTTTGGCAGGTCTGGGAGAAAAGAATCCTCCGAATGCAGTTTTTGCTGTCGGCGACGATGACCAGTCGATTTATGCTTTCCGCGGCGCCAACGTCGGCAACATGATGTCCTTTGTCCAAGAGTTCAGAATCGGAGAACCGATTCGACTTGAACAGAATTACCGTTCTCAAGGCAACATTCTGGATGCTGCCAACGCTTTGATTTCCAACAACTCCGAGCGTATGGGCAAGAACTTGTGGACGGATGCAGGCAAGGGCGAAAAAATCCGAGCTAACCGTTCGGATAACGACTTTGATGAAGCCCGCTTTGTTTGCTCTACGATTCAAGAATACATCGACAAGGGCGTCTCTCCCAAAGATATTGCGATTCTTTATCGCTCTAACGCTCAGTCACGTTTGTTTGAAACTGAACTGACCAGACGCGGCATACCGTTCATGGTTTACGGCGGTCTCCGATTCTTCGATCGTGCTGAAATTAAGAACGCCATGGCCTACATGCGCTTGGCAGAGAACCCTTCAGACGATTCTGCATTCTTGAGAGTCGTGAACGTTCCGGCCCGCGGAATCGGCGCGAAGTCCATTGAAAATCTTGTGGATTTTGCGACGACAAACGGAATTTCATTGTTTGAATCCATGCAGTACATCCGCGGAGCAGCAGCCAATAAATTTGCTGCTTTCAAGGAGATTATCGATACCCTGCGCGTTGCCAAGGATGAGATGCCGCTTCCTGCCTTCGTTGACTTTACGGTTGAGAAGAGCGGATTGAAGAACATGTACGAAATGGATCCGAACGGCAGCGAGCGTATTGAAAACTTACAGGAATTAACTTCTGCGGCTCAGGGCTTCATTAAAGAAGAAGCGATCGATACGGAAAATTCCGACGGCACTGCGGTTGAGAATCTTCCTGCTTTAGCAGGATTCGTTTCGCACGCTAGTTTGGAAGCCGGAGAAAACCAGGCGCAGGTCGGTCAAGATGCTGTTCAGCTGATGACCGTTCATGCATCCAAAGGTCTGGAGTTCGACATTGTCTTCATTACCGGTTTGGAAGAGGACATGTTCCCGCACTTCCGAAGCAAAAATGATAAGAAAGCTCTTCAGGAAGAACGCCGCTTAATGTACGTGGCAATCACTCGTGCAAGAAAAGAACTTTATCTGACGCTTGCCGAAGAACGCATGCTCCAGGGCAGAACTTTCTCAAGCTATCCGAGTTCCTTCCTCACAGAAATTCCGGCAGAGACACTCAAGTGGCTGAGCAGAAATCCGTTTGAGTCACGTTACGAAGTCGAGGATGAGGACTCTTGGGGAAGCAGATCCGGCTCGAGTAAAAATTATTCAAGTTCATATCGCAATTCTTCTTTCGGTGGTTCTACAAAACCGTCCGGCCATAGATTCGCTTCAAATGTTCCAGAATGGGCGAGGGGAATTATTGAAACGAAGAAAGAAAAATTGCAGACTCAGAAAATACGAGCTAAGCAGAATTCTGATTCTCCCTTTAAAGCAGGCATTAATATTAATCATGAAAAATTTGGTCCCGGTGTCATCCTTGATACTCAGGGGGCAGGGGATGACTTGGTCTTGATCGTAAAATTCAAGACCGGAGGAATTAAGAATCTTTTAGCGAGAATCGCAGGAAAGAAAATTACAATCCTTTAACTTAATATAAAGTTATTAGTTAGGTTCTGTCTTTAAAGCAGAACCTTATTTTTTACCTAAAATTCTCAATGTTCATCTAGTTTGACAGACTATTGAATTTTATCTAGGCGTGTTAGATAAAATGAATTATTACTTACAAAAGTGTATATCTAGTATGTTCAAAGATCATTTATCTAGATATATAAATCTAGTTTAAGCCTATAGATATACGATCTTGAATTTTTCTCACTTAAAGAGATGATTCAACTTCTATGTATTGTAATTAACTGTCTGAATTTATGTTAAATATTATAGATATAATAGTTAAAGTACAAATCTAAACCATGTAAAAAGCAGCTTTAAAAATCATTAAAAATAAATTGTTATTAAGTTCTAGTAAACAATATATAAGAGTTCTATTCAGAAAAAATATTTTCATATAGATTGCATAGATATACTATTTATATCTTTGAATCTTAGGTTTGAAAATGAGGAAAGTAACTTATCGTTTTATTTATGGTAATAACTAAATTCTAAATTTTTCTTCCTATCAATTACTATTGATATCTAAGCTGCATGTATTCTTAACAACATCTTATCATCCTTTGTGAATGATATTTATTTCTGATAATTGTGTTTGGAGCTATTCATAAAGACTATAATTTATTTACCTTTTGAATGATTTTTGGATATAATAGATGCTATTAACGATACTCAAGAGCAAGATTCATCGTGCAAAAGTAACTCAGGCAGATTTAAACTATGTTGGCTCTATCACGATTGATGAAGATCTTTTAAGGCAGTCCGGTATTAATGAATATGAGCAAGTTGATGTCGTTGACATTAATAACGGAAATAGATTAACCACTTATGCCATTGCCGGAAAACCCGGAAGCGGTATTATTTGTTTAAACGGAGCTGCTGCTCGTTTAGTCTCTGAGGGCGATTTGGTCATTATCATGAGCTACGCTCAAATGACCCGAGATGAATTGAAAGAACATAAACCGACAGTGGTTTTTGTCGATCCGGAATCGAACGAGGTGACCTCCGTGGAGCATCAGGAAGTCCACGGAGAGATTCGGTGAAAACTTCGAATTGAATTAATCGCTGGTAACGGAGAATTTCGGAAGCCCGTCTTCTCTTGTGGGAAGGGGCTCTCGTTTTGTTCGTCCCGGCGTTCCTTTTTGATACAAAGGAACAAACGGATCGATAGAGGCAGGAAGAGGCGAGAAGCTATAGTTTTCGCTTTCAAGCAGTTCTATTAATCTCGTGTGGTAGAACACACGATCCCTTCCGTCTTCAACTCTTTCCAGGATTCCTGCACGAGCTAAGTCATTCAGAATGTGACTGGCAACTTGTCGTCTTGTCGTGAAGATACTGGAGAATTCTCCTGTACGGCATGCAGGATGCTTGAAAATCACAGGCAGGAATGCGGCATGGGATGCCAGCCCGATCATCTTCAGGTAAGCCTCTGTCTGAGCGTATAAGCGCTGCAGAGAGGCGAGCAGTTCACCGGAAAGCAAAATCGCTTTCGATAATGTCTTCAGCATGTATTGAAGGTACGGGGACCATTGACGGGTTCTCAAACCGTATAAACGTTCTTCAATGCCGAAGTGCGCATTGGTCATCAAAGCGCGTCCGAGCATCAAGCATGGCGCAGGAGAGTTGATGTTCTGGCCCATCAAGGAGAGCTGCAGAAGAATTTGCGTCACTCTTCCGTTATGGCGGTTCAAAGGAGAAATCGCCATAAAGTACAAATTCGTCAAAAGAGCGTGAACTAAAGGATCCAGATCCCTGAGTTCTTTTGAATATTTCTCCCATCTAGCCAATTCAACCTGCACAGCCTTACTGTCTGGAAAGGTGTCAGGCTGAAGAAGAATTTGCTCTTCATCGGTCTGTGGATTCTCTCTCCAGTTAATTCCGTCCTGGGGGAAGCTGTTTACTACATTCACAACGGTTTGAACCGTTATAGGGCCGTTGGCAGCCTCATTTGCAGAGTTGAAAAGCGCATTGATGTAATTATCAATAAGGAGAATGTCGGGATTTTCTAAGTCTTTGAGGATCAAAGATAAGAAATAAGACTTCAGAGAGACTTTTAAACCCTGTCGTTCAAGTTCATTTTTAGCTTCGACTGAAGCCATTAAGGGCGCAAAAGTCTCTGCCATTGCGTCTTTGGCAAAGGCGTAACGGAAACCGGAAAGTTCTCGGATAACTTTCAAACAAGACTTTAAGACGGCTAAATCTTCGAGTCCTTCGGAATTGGCTGGGGGAGGCAGGCTGATAGTACCTTGAGCGGCAGCACGCCTTATCTCTTGGAAATGCATTTCGGTCGATCAGTCCTTTTTGTTCTTGTCAGGGTTAACAACGATAATATTTTCGCTATTCTAGCGAAGAGAAAACACAGCGTCCATATGATTAGAGGACTAAAAATTGCCTGAAAGCCTTAAGTTCTTGGTCTTATGAGGAATAATTAGCATGACTTCCGGGAGCTGATAATCTTTCCGTCATCCTCTTAACTTGTACTCGTTAATCCTGAGGCTAATTTTTTTGAAATCGACTCTTGTTCGAGAGAACAACTGCGGCTTGTTAATCCTTAAAAATTTGGTTGCAATTCTTAAGGATTTTCTAACTGCTTGATTAAATTTGAAGTGTCATGAAAGTGACATAATTAGAAAAGATTTCTGCATCAAGCTTGTCGTATTTTCAAATTTGAAGTGTTTATGATTTGCACGTGATTTAGGAGATCATTGTGAACAGAATCGGAGCCAAGCATCGTTGCCCCAAGTTTACGCCCCATCAGACATCTGTCTCTTTGAGCTGCAGCCGCAGACGCTGCCTCTTTATGTTGGGCTTTCAGCGTTATCAGACACGCGGAAAATTGGATTTAAAAGATCATCCGGAATTGAATGATCTTTTCCACCAGACAGCGCATTAATTCGCTGTTTGAAAACTTCGGAACGAACACCGCAGACAAGCTCTGCGGTTCTTGTGCAGGCGCTGTTTCAGCGCCTTTTTGCTTTTTCGGCTGCGGAAATTCTTATTCCTCCAAAATAATAACGGCTCCATATTTCTCAATACGGAGCCCTAATTGTTTGCATTCGAGCCGGATTACTCTTTACTCAGTGCATTCAGACGTTCCTGAGCAATCTTCACGAACAAGGTGCTTGCTAGGGCAAGTACTTCATCATTGAAATCAAACTTCGGATTGTGCAGAGGAACGGTATGGTTTTCATCGGAAATGCCGATTCTGCAGATGGTACCCGGAACTTTTTCCTGATAGACAGAGAAGTCTTCGCTGGACATGAACGGTTTGAAGTCAGGGTAGATCTTGTCCTTTCCGAGAAGGTCCTGAGCAATGCGGACACCTTCCTTGGTCAAGCGTTCGTCGTTATTTACGGAAGAAATAAGACGTTCGTAGGTGACTTCAGCTTTCAAACCATGGGCTAGGGCGATTCCTTCTGCCATACGTTTGATGGTGTTCTCAACCAAATCGCGAACCTCAGGGAGGAATGTACGTACTGTACCGCCCATGACAGCCTCACCCGGCAGAACGTTATAAGTTCCCAACGTACCTGCATTCATAAAGCAGACCGAAACAACAGCGCTTTCCAGCGGGTCAACCTTTCTGGAAACGATTGTCTGCATAGCCAAATACATTTCGGAGAGAGCGGGAATCGGATCCATCCCTTGATGAGGACGACCGCCGTGTGTGCCGGCTCCGATAAACTTAACAGCGAACGAATCGGAGGCTGCCTGCAGGTGTCCGACTTTGAAACCGACTTCACCTTTCTTTAAGAAGGGTTCGTCGTGCGCAGCATACATTTCTTGAATGTTGTACTTATCCAAGAAGCCGGATTTGACGACGCTTTCAGCGCCTTTGCCGGTTTCTTCGGCGCCTTGGAACAGGCAGACGAGTGTACCGGGGAAGTCACGGTGTTCAGCCATATAAGCGGCTGCGCCCATCAGCCATGTCTGGTGACCGTCATGGCCGCAGGCATGTGCGTGGCCGTCAATCTTAGAGGTCCATTCTTTTTCGCTCTTGTCCTTCATCTTAAGAGCATCGATGTCGGCGCGGAAACCGATGGTTTTGCCGGGCAGGTTGCCTTTGATCTCGACAAATAAGGAGCCTGGACAAGTGGCGTCATCCATGTCTTTAGAGGAAACATTGTGTTTTTCAAGGAATTCCTTGATTTTTCCGATGGTTCTCTGAGTTTCGAAACCGCAGTCGGGGTGTTGATGAATATCGTGACGATGGGCAATCAAATCCGGGAAAAGGGCAAGAATCTCCGGAAGGCACTTATCTTTGGAAACGGGTTCAATCATTTTTTATCCTCCTTTTGTAACGAACCGAGCATAGTCGTGAACTGCCTTTTAATCAATAGTATTACCACCTAATCAGCAAGAAACTCCGAAAAATCGTCTTTGAGCAAATTATTTAAATGTCACGAGGAAATATTTTTGGCCACAACTTTCGAAAACTTTTATTCCTATTTGGTTATGTATTCGATTTTTTCGGTCAAGAAAATATTCTTCCAAGAACTCCTTGCCTTAAATGAAAAGGAGGCGATAAAGGAATTATGGGAGGAGTCGGTTCACAACTCAACGAATTAGCTAATACAAAAAGAGAATAGAACAGGAAAGATCTTAAAATGGGATAGTCTTTCGTAAATTTTTAGAAATAAAAAATAAGGTTCCTATTGGCCAACATCTATCTCGGATTATTGAGGATTTTCTCAAAGAGAGAACTGGAAATTTAAATTAGATTCATTGAAATTAATTATTGAAATATTCAACGTCAAGATTGGATTTGAATGTGAAAGCTCATTTATTGGGATCCGAATGGTATTCGGGAACCATTTTTGGCTATGATGTTTTTTGAAGAAATCAAAGCTTTCAATCGGGCAATAAAAAACCGCAGAGAACATTTCCGCTGCGGTTTTGAAGACGAAATGACATGACCTAATTAGGCTTTAACGTTGTCAGGACGTGTCAATTCCTCTAAGCGGGCATCTTCATCTTCTTCCATAGCTACGGGAGAGGTAATACGGAAATCTTCAAGGCTCTTGCCTTCAAGCTCAGCCTGCTGAAGCCAGATGGGTTTGCGGCCGCGTCCCGTCCAAGTTTCGCCTTTGGGTCCCATAAATTTCGGAATCATCGCGCCTTTGCGCATGAGTTTTTTAAGTCCGATTTCTGCAGGCTGCAGGTCAAATTTCTGGATCAATTCACGGCAGGTATTAATTGCGTTAATACGTTCGCGACGAGTAACTTCCTCAATTTCTTTTTCTAATTCTTGTTTTTGACGAATCAGATCTTCTAAAGTTGCCATTTGGACACCGATTGATAAAAAGAAATAACAAAATAAAATTAGATAAGAAGATTATCTATAAATCAATTATAAAGGGAAATAGGGTTATTTATTTTTATCAAAAATAATTTTTTAAGGGTCAATTTGTCCGATTTAAGGTTATTCCTCTCTTTAAGGAACTTATTCTAATAGTTCATAAAAACAACTAGATATTGAAATTTATTAAGGAAATAGTGTTTGTCTTTCCGTCGGTTAGCTTATTGGAAGCTGAATTCCAGTTCTTAGTTCTCGTTAGAAAAATTCCATAACTAATTACCAATAGCATGATCAAAGTTCGTGAAAAAAAATTAGATTTCGTGCATCAAAGAAATTCTCAATTCAAATCAGTTCCTTTAGGGATTTTTTCTCTGGTTTGTTCGATCGTCCGACGAAGTTGAACCTTCGCTCAAAACCAATAGTAGGACTGTCCATAATTGGCAGAAATTCGTGCCGAATACACCATCCTTTGGTACTCTTCTAACTTATGTTTGGAGAACCCATAGCAGTTAGGGAAAAGGAACCATATCTTGAAAAAAACGCTTCTTCTTATTGACGGTTCAAACTTCATTTTTCGCGCTTATCACGCTCTTCCGCCTTTATCGACTTCGACCGGCACGCCCACGAATGCGATTCGCGGCTTCCTCTCAATGCTGAGAGTGCTGATGAAAGATGTTCCTACGGATTACGTTGCGTGTGTCGTAGACCCAAAAGGCAAAACTTTCCGCTCGGAAATCTATCCTGACTACAAAGCTAATCGTCCTCCGATGCCGGAAGACCTTTCCGTGCAAATTCCTCTGATTTTTGAAGGTGTTCAAAAAGAGGGTATTCCTTTCCTTCAGGTCCCTGGAATTGAAGCGGATGACACCATCGGAACCCTCACGAAAAAAGCCGTTGAAGAGGGCTTTAATGTCGTTATCGCCACCGGCGACAAAGACTTTGCTCAGCTCGTCAATGACAACGTTCTCCTTGTGAATACAATGGGCAAGGACAACAGCTGGCTAAACAGTGAAGGCGTTGAGAAGAAGTTCGGTGTCCCTCCTGAAAAGATCATCGATTTCCTGGCTCTGATGGGAGACAAGATCGATAACGTTCCGGGCGTTCCGAAATGCGGAGAAAAGACCGCTGCTAAATGGATCACTGAATTCGGTTCCGTGGACGGCCTGATCGAAAATGCCGAAAAAGTAAAAGGCAAGATCGGAGAAAACCTTCGCTCTGCTTTGGGCTTCCTGCCGATTGCCCGGCAGCTGGTCACGATTAAGACCGATGCTGATTTATCTGCCGAAGTTCCTTCTTTAGAGTCTCTGAAGTTAAAGACGCCGAATCGTGCAGAACTTCTGGATTACTACAACAAACTGGAATTCAGAAGCTGGGCTAAAGAATTAAAGAAGACCGATGTACCGGGCGAAGTGACGCCGTTGGAAACATCGACAACAGCTCAAAAGAGAGCCGCGGTCGGAGCCGCGCCGATTGAAGGCGATACTCTGGATCTATTCTCTCAGGAACAAGAATCCGAAGTGAAAAGAACGCTTGAAATCGTCACGGACGAGACTAAAGCCAAAGAGCTGGCGCTCCACTTGGAAGAACTAGTGACCAAAGACGGTTTTGAATTCTATGTCTTATCGGACGGCTCCTCCCAGCAGGAATATATCCCGGTCGGTGTCGCTTTCGGAACCACGGACGGCAAGACCAGTTACGTCCCGATTGATAACGACGTTCTTTTGGCTCAAGGCCTCACGCTCGGAACCTTCAAAGAGATTTTCGGGAAGGTGCTTGAACACAAGAAACCGATTAAATGCGGCTATGACACCAAGTACATGAAGCACGTCTTTGCCAATGTCGGCATTAATCTTGCCGGCGTTTCCGATGACGTAATGCTCGAAAGCTACGTTTTAGAGGCGCATCGTCCCCATACGATTGAAAAGCTTGCAGCCAACTGGCTCAAGTATGAACTGAGAGGCGAGGAAGATCTCTTAGGAAAAGGTGCAAAAAAACTGTCATTTTCTAAGATCTCCGTAGAAAATGCTGCCGACTTTGCTTCTGAAAGGGTCTTTATTGTCAGTCGTTTGAATCGTCTCTTTAAGAAAGCTTTGTCTGATGACGCCAAGCTGGAGAAAATCTATCGCGATATCGAAATGCCGTTGTCGGACGTTCTCTTCAAGATGGAGCAAAACGGCGTTCTTATCGATACCAAGCTCTTGGATCAGCAAACGGTACAGCTCAATGCCCAAGCTCAAAAATTAGAAGAAAAGGCTTTTGAAGCTGCAGGTGAGAAATTCAAATTATCGAGCCCGAAACAGCTCGGCGAAATCTTGTTTGACAAGATGGGTGTTGTGCTTGACGGAGCTAAGCCTAAGAAGACAGTCTCCGGTAACTATTCCACCAGCGAAGAAGTCCTTTCCGAGCTAGCGGAAAATTATCCTTTGGCAAAAATCGCCTTGGAGTACCGCACGATCACAAAACTCGTGACGACTTATACGGAAAAACTTCCGAAGATGGTCGACCCCAAAGACGGAAGAGTCCACACGACCTTCGAACAAGCGGTCGCTGTGACAGGGCGTTTGTCCTCCACGAATCCGAATCTTCAAAATATTCCGATCCGAACAGAAGAAGGCCGTAAGGTTCGTGAAGCCTTCATAGCCGCACCTGGATGCAAATTGATCAGCGCTGACTATTCTCAGATCGAATTACGAATCATGGCGCATTTGTCCGCAGACAAGCGTTTGGTCGAAGCGTTCAAAAACAATGAAGATATTCACCGAGCAACGGCTGCGGAAGTATTCGGTAAGGAAAAAGACAAAGTCACACCGAATGACCGTCGGATTGCCAAAGTCATTAACTTCGGTTTGATGTACGGCATGAGCCCGTTCGGTTTAGCAAAGAATCTCGGCATCGGCAGAGACGAGGCGAAGAATTACATCAATAAATTCTTTGCTCGATTCCCGGGCGTTCATGAATACATGGACAGCACGAGAGCTTTAGCCGATCGCCAAGGCTATGTTGAGACGACTTTCGGCAGAAGATTGTGGCTTCCGGAGATTCATGCGGGCGGCGCTCGTCGTGCCGCGGCTGAAAGAGCTGCGATTAACGCGCCGATGCAGGGCACGGCAGCTGACTTGATCAAGCTTTCCATGATTGCCGTTCAAAAATGGATTGAAGAGAAGGGACTCAAGAGTAAATTGATTCTCCAAATTCATGACGAACTGATCATGGAAGTGCCGGAAGACGAAGTTGACTTGGTGAAAGAAAACCTTCCGAAGATCATGGACTCGGTGACCGAACTCCACGTTCCGCTGATCGCTGAAGTCGGCGTCGGAGACAATTGGGAAGCCGCTCATTAACAAAAAACGCTCGGGATCAACCGGGCGTTTTTTGATGAAGGCGCCAAAAGCGCCTAAATATCAATTAGTTGCAGGCTTTGGCTTTTTCGGGAACCAAGCGGCCGACTTCTTTCTTGTCAGCATCGAGAAGGATCAGCTGTTTGTCTTCTTTTTTAATGAAGTGCGTAGCATTGATCATGGTAGTGAAACGCATTTCCTGATCCATGTACTCTTTAGCGCACATTCTCTGCGTCATTGCCATTTCGGTGAATTCAATCTTCCCGTCCTCACCGATCTTGTAACGGCCGGACATAGTGTTGCAGCCGGGTTCGGAAGAGAGCGTACCGTCCTTATGGAAATCAATCATGGCCGGAAGTTCGCAGGAAGATTCGGTTTGTTCTTCAAGCGGCATCCAGGTATTGGCAGCCAGATCTTCATTAGTCAGCGCAAAGGCGGAAGAGGCGGCTGCGCCGAGAGCAAGACAAAGAATTAAGTTACGCATTTCTACTCCAAATGATTTTTTGTTTTCGATAGCTTAATCGAGAAGCAAAAGGGCCTGCGGATGCAGGCCCTGGAATGTGCAACGAATCTTTAACGAAGCGGCGGAACCTCGGATTCGAAAATCGAGCGCCACATCGGATAAAGAGCGCTGTAGGAAAGTCCTGTGACAAAAAGTGCCCACAAGATGACCAAGATCTGGCCTAAATCGCCTAAAGCGCCGAAGGCAACTGCGCCGCCGGAAGCCAGCAGGAAGAGCAGCAGGCCGAGGCAGACAATCGCACCGATGTTTCTGAAGCAAACCACGAGGCTAAAGAAGAAAGCTTTGCCGATGGGTTGTTTTTTCCAGGCAATCAGCATCGGAGAGAAGCATGTGATGCCCAGCAGCATGGCGTAGAGGACGGCGCCCACGATGAAGCCCAGCCAAGGAATATGGCTGAGCACGCTCTGCGGATCAATCTGGCCTTGAGCATTTTTCCATTGAGCAATGTCTCCGGAAGTGAGCAGGCTGACGATCAAGCCGATAACGATGACGCATAGCCCGTAAATCAGGCCCAATAAAACCAGCTTGTTGCGTGTCTCCATGTCGTTCCAGCCTTCACCGAAGCAGGAGAAGAGTGTCGGACGGCATCCTCTGGCCAGCTCTCTGCCGCAGGCGGCAAAAGCCAAGGCCCCGAAAGGTGTCACCAGAGAGCTCAGGATCGCGCCGAGCCAGGACAAGCCGAGAAGTTCAGACGGCAGGTTGGCGACGAATAAAGCCAGTACGTAACAGCCGAGAATGCCGAAAACAGTTGCGGGCGCACGTTTGACAACAACACATGCGCCTCGCAGCCAGTCCATTCCCGTTTTAAAAGGAAGGTGATAATTTTCCATATAAGGTAAGTTTTAGATCCAAGGTAAATCTTCAGGCGCGGATTCGCGGCGAAGTTTAAGAATACGTTCGAAATGCGCCGGATCATGCGGGGTGAGAAGCGACGCAGGTCTCGGCATATAGTAATCGTAAAGTCGTGAAACCCAAAATCGAAGGGCCGCAGCCGAGAGAATGTCCTGCCAAAGTTTGTGGTCTTCTTCGGTTAAAGGACGAACGCTGTTGTATCCCTCAAGCATAGCCTGAGCACGATCGGGTTCGAATTTTCCGGTCTCTAAATCAATCGTCCAGTCATTTAATGTGACGGCGAGGTCATAGAGGAACGGTGCGTTGCACGCAAAATAAAAATCGATGACGCCTGCCAAAGATTCGTCGTCGCCGTTCTGGTTGATCAGAGCATTATTGCGGAACAAGTCTGCGTGAACGGCGCCGGCAGGAAGGGCTTGGTATTCCGGAGACTTTTGAAGCTCGAGCTGACGAGTGACTTCTTCTTCGAGCATCTGGTAAAGACGTTCAGGAATATAAGGTTTAAGCAGCGGCATGGAGGAAAGCCAAAATGCCGAGCCTTTGGTGTTTTCCTGCGAAAACGGGAAATCTTCAACGGCGTTGTGCATCTTGGCCAGCATCTCTCCCATTTCACGGCAGGCCTTGGCAGAAGGTTTTTCTACATAAGTCCCGCTGAGGCACGGTGTAATTGAGCAGGGCTTTCCGTTGATTTCTGAAAGCAGCCCGCCGTCTTTGCGGGGGATGGGGTAACTGACCGCGAGGCCTTTTTTACCGAGATGACTGGTCAGCTCGAGGTAGTACGGAAGCTGATCTTTATTCAGACGTTCGAAAATCGTAAGAACGTACTTACCTTTATCGGTGTCCAAGTAAAAGTTACTGTTTTCAATACCGCTGGCTATGCCTTTTAAGGAACGAGCCTGCCCGATGTCGTAATGAGACAGCAGTTCATCGAGCTGAGCATTAGAAATCTCAGTAAATACCGCCATTTTGTGTTTTGATCCTCTGATTAGAATCCGAAGTTAATGAATTTGGGAACGCTCATGGTGTTATCGCTTCCGGTTCCGGGACCGCTTCCGCCGGTCTTGTTGCTCGGAGCTTCACGTGTCATGACGTAAGGAACCTGGGTGGACATCGGAGTGACTTTCACTTCAGTAACCTGGTTGTGGTTGTCTACCGTTTCTTCAATCTTGGTTTTCGGCCACAGTGAAGGATTATCAGAGCGCTTCTGTGCGGCTTCTAAGTCCTTTTTAGACTGAGCTTCTTCGGCCTTCATGTCTCTTTTACCGGCCTTGGAGTTCACGATGTCCGGATTTTTCATATTCAAATCCGTAACTTTCTCCTCAACCGTTTCACCGCTCTTGGAAGGTCTCTGAATGTTGTCGGGCGCGTCGTTGATGGAAGGGGGAACGGGGGCGTCGAGTCCTGCAGCGTAGGCTGACCCGAGCATCATGCCGGCAGCAGCGAGGACAGCAGCCAATTGAATCTTTTTCATAGTTTTATTCTTAATGAAACATACTTGATATAAGTGTACGGGAAATTAAAGGTAACGACCGAGCAAAGGCCTCTTTTTAGTCATTCGGTTTTTTCAAAAAGGCGAAATTTTTCACTTAGAATTTCGCTCAATTTCCGACCTATTTTTTCCATAGATTATGGCCACACTTACTTCACAAGAAATCCTGAATGCCACCGTGAGCATGGGTGTCTCCAAAGCCAATCAATGCTGGATTGCCCGAGCAGCGAACACACTGCTTGCCGGTATGTATATAGCGATCGGCGGTTTCCTCGCAATTCGTATCGGACTCGCGCTTCCTTGGGAGCAGTGGGGCGGAATGTCTAAGCTGATTTTCGGTGCTGTGTTCCCGCTCGGACTGATGCTCGTGGTGCTTTGCGGTGCGGATTTGTTTACCGGCAGCTGCATGACGCTGACGACAGCCCAAGCCAAACAAAAGATTTCTTTCGGCCAGACGGTCTTTACATTAGCGACATCCTGGCTCGGCAATTTTGCCGGTGCGCTTTTTGTGGCTTTCTTTATTGCTTATCTTTCCGGTCTGATTTTTGAGAGTGCCGGCGGAACGATGCCATGGGCCACTGCGGTTGTGAATTTGGCCAATGCCAAATGCTCGCTGGGCTTTACCGAAGCGCTTCTTCGCGGAATCGGCTGTAACTGGCTCGTCTGTTTAGCCGTTTTTGCGGCGGCAGCCTCAACGGAAACGATCGGCAAGATCGCGGCTCTCTGGTTCCCGACGATGGCTTTCGTTGCCTTGGGCATGGAGCACTGCATTGCCAATATGTTTTTCATTCCGCTCGGAATCCTGACAGGAACCGATCCCCGCTACATCGCATTAGTAGAAGCAGGGAAGGCCGCAGCACTTAAAGCAGACTTTTATTCTTTTGCCGTCGGCAACCTAATCCCGGTCACGATCGGCAATATTATCGGCGGCTCGGTATTGGTGGGAATGCTCTACCTTGCCGCCAATATTAAAAAGGCCTAAGACGTATTGTTTTAGTGACCGATCGCATCCTTAATTGCGGCAATATTTGCTTCACAGCATTTATAGCCGGCCCGAATGGCTTCTTCGGCACGGTAAGTTTCCAGCAAACCGATGTCGGAGACTTTCGGGCAAAGGATGATTTCAGGAGGATCACCTGCAAGTCGAGTTTTGGTGATTCGATCCTGCGCAATATTAATAGAGCGCGAAATCGTTTCAAAGAAATCAGGAGGTTTGGGTTTGTCGGACTCAACCTCTTTTTTGATTGCAGGAATGAGGTTCTTTGCCTTTGCGAAGATCTTTGCGACCTCGCTCGGCTTTTTCTTGTGTTCAGCTTTTTCCTGTTTTTTGATGTCAACGCGCCTCAGAAGGTCGTTATTAAGGTTTACGGCGATGACAACGTCGGCGCCCAGAGCTCTGCACAAAGAGACGGGAACCGGGTTAACGATGCCGCCGTCGATGTACCAGCGGCCCTCGGGACCTTCTACGGGCGGAAAGACACCGGGCATTGCCATAGACGGCCAAACGGAATCAAAAACCGGTCCTTTGGTAATCCAGATCTCTTTACCGCTCATCAGATCGCAGGTAACGGTGCCAAAAGGAATTTTCAGGTCTTCAATGCGTTTCTGTTTGCGCTCCACGCCGCTCTTTACGAGGAACATCTGCATTTGATGCAGATTGATCCAGCCGTCAATGGAAAAACTCGGATTGAAAAAGGTCGTCCAATTTAAACGATTAATGGCCAGCGCCTGCTTGCGCAATCGATCCAAATGACCGGTGACGTAGCAGGCGCCGACGATCGAACCGATAGAAGTTCCGGCGACGACATCCGGAACAATCCCCTGATCCAATAAACAATCAATGATGCCGATATGGGAAAAACCGCGGGCCGAGCCGCTGCCGAGTGCTAATCCGACTTTCATAAAATCCTCGCTTTCACTCAGATTCTAGCGAGCAAATCTGAAAATCTTTCTTTTCTCCTTCTCAAAGTAGTACATCTTATTTACAGAGGTAAATTTATCTTTAATTACCCCTTTAAATCAGTGAAATTCCGAAAGTGAGGCGCTTTTTTCAGGCGATTAAGATAGAAGACATATCCAAACGTAAAAATAAGGGCACCGGGCGCCTAAAATGGTACCCATTACGAAAAACAATTGCTCTCAAGACAAGGAAAAGAATATGCGGCTTTACTATGGCGTGTGGGACGGTGTCGTCCATGACAACCGCGGCACGGCTGATTACAAAGAACCTGAGGGTCTTGATCTTAAAAATCTTCTCCAGTTCAATAACGGCAACCCCGTTATGACGTTTATCTCGCATCGCGGATTCTTGGTTTTCCATCCGCATGCAAATCTGCTTTTTGCCATGAATAAGTATTATTCAACGGTAAAAGACAATTCCTGCGGCAAATGTACGCCCTGCAGAAGCGGCTCTATCATTATTTCTCAGGCCCTGGAAAAGGCCCTGAAAGGGGAGCCGATCAATTGGGAAAGTCTTCTCGATGTTGCCCGCATGATGAGAAATACGAGTTTCTGCGGCGTCGGTCAAACTTCTCCCGTGGCACTGATCGAAGCGATCAAAGCTTTTCCGGAAGATATGAAAGTTGTACCGATGCCCGATATGCCTTGGGGCGACTATGGAGTGATGACCGCTCCCTGCATTGAAGCCTGCCCGGCACACGTCAATGTCCCACGTTATATTGACTACATTAAAGCGGGCCGTACGGATTACGCGACCGGTGTGGTTCTTCGGCACTATCCGTTAGTCGGCTCCTGCGGCCGCGTCTGTGTTCGGCTTTGCGAAAAAGCCTGCAGAAGAAATCGTCTGGAAGGCGCAGTCGATATCAAGAATCTGAAGCGTTATTGTGCTGATTCTTTGGGTTACACCGTCGACAAGATGTTCGAAGGAGCTGCCGCCGAACCCAGCGAATTCTCTCCGAGAATCGCGGTCATCGGTGCCGGTCCTTCAGGCCTCACATGCGCTTACCATTTGCTGCTGAAAGGCTACAAAGTTGAAGTCTTTGAGGCCCAGCGCAAGGCGGGCGGCATGGCCTTGGTCGGTATTCCTCAATACCGCCTGCCTAAAGATATTCTTTTAGCGGAAGCCAATACGATCGAACAGCTCGGCGGGAAGTTCCATTACGGAAGGCGCTTAGGAAAAGATTTCACATTGGATGATCTGTTCAACGAAGGCTTTAACGCCGTGTTCATCGGCGTGGGCTGTGCCAAGGGCATGAAACTCGGCTTCCCCGAAGACAATGAACCGATTGAAGGATATTCCAACGGTTTGGACTTTCTGCTTCAAGTGGAACGCGGCGTCGTTGAAGGCGAAGCGCCTTCTTTCTCCGGCGACTTTGTGGTTGTCGGGGGCGGCAACGTAGCCATGGACTGCTCTCGCTCGGCTGTTCGTATGACGGACGGAAAAGTCCATGTCATTTACCGCAGAACAGAAGCGCAGGCTCCTGCTGACCCGTTGGAAATCAAAGCGGCTAAGGAAGAGGGCATTGAATTCCATTTCCTGACCGCCCAGAAAGAACTGGTTATCGAGAACGGCAAAGTTGTCGGTCTTCGCTGCATCAAGCTGCGCGAAGGCGCGCCGGAGGCCAACGGCAGAAGAAAACTCATCGAGATTCCGGGAACGGAATTTGTGATTCCCTGCTCAAATGTCATTAGTGCCATCGGTCAGCGAATCGATCAGAGTATCTTTGAACAGAAAGACAATATTCTTTTCGACAAACGCGGCAATATTTCCGTCACGGAATCTCTGGCCACCAGCCGTCCGGGTGTGTTTGCGGGCGGTGACTGCGCGACCGGTCCGACCACACTGATCGGCGGTATGGCACAAGGCCAGACGGCTGCCGAGTCCATTCATGAATACCTGACACGCGGTTCTGTCGGCTTTGAACCGAGATCCCGCATGACTCAGATGATTAAGAAGTGCAATCTTCTTGAGGAAACGGAACCGGTTCTTCCCACACTCCACCAGGCCCGTCAGCAGATGCCGGAGCTTCCGCCCGAAATTCGTGCCCATAATTTCGAAGAAGTCGAGCTTGGTTTAACACCGGAAGAAGCTAAAAAAGAAGCCGAGCGCTGCATGCGCTGCTACCGCTTATTCGGTGTTGTGACTCAGCTGCCGATCCCCGGTTTTAACCAAAAGGCTCAATAAGAACAAAGGAGAAAACAAATGAGAGCCTATATCAACAACAAACCCTTTGATTTTGATCAAGAAATCACGATCTTGGAAGCGGCAAGACAAATGGGATTTTTTATCCCTACGCTTTGCGCTTTTAAACCGCTTTGCCATACTCCGGGCACATGCGCCGTTTGCATCGTTCGTGTTAAACGTGCAGACGGTCAGGAATTGACGCTGACCAGCTGCAAGACACCGCTTGAAGACGGCATGGAAGTGGACACCATTTCCACCCAAGTTAAAAAGATGCAGCGAACCCAAGTCGCTCTGATTTTTGCAGACCACGATATGGACTGTGTTACCTGCGGCCGCTACGGCAACTGCGAGCTTTTGCAGCTGGCCCGTAATTTGGGCGTTCAAAAAGCGCCGTACACGGGAAAGTTTATTGCCGAACGCAAAGTGGACCATACCGATCCGGCGATCGAATTGGATGTCAATAAATGCGTTCGCTGTATGCGCTGCGTAGAGGTCTGTAATCAGATCCAAGGCATCGGCGCCCTTCGAATTGATGAAATCGGCACGAAAGCCGGTGTCTGCCTGAACGGCAGCAAAGACTGGGTGGATTCCACGAAATGCGTGCGGTGCGGACAATGCATTATGGTCTGTCCGACGGGTGCCTTAATGTCAACCGACAACGTGGAGAAAGCCCGTGAAATTCTGGAAGACGAAAACGTTATTTCCGTGGTTCAGTTTGCTCCTTCCGTTCGCGCTACCTTGGGCGATGCCTTCGGAACACTCTCCGGCACCAATGTTGAAAAACGCATTATTGCCGGCCTGAAGATGATGGGTGCCAATTATGTTTTAGACACCAACTTCTCGGCGGACGTCGTGATCATGGAAGAGGGTACCGAGCTGCTCAACCGCGTCAAGGATAAACACTCTGTGATGCCGATGTTTACTTCCTGCTGTCCCGGCTGGGTTAGCTTCGTAGAGCAGCATCGTCCGGATATGCTGGATCATCTTTCAACGACCCGTTCTCCTCAGGCGGTTCTAAGTTCCCTTGCCAAAACTTGGCTGCCGGAAAAAATCGGCTGCGAGCCCTCTAAGATTCGTGTGATTTCCATCATGCCCTGCACGGCAAAGAAGATTGAGGCCAGACGTCCCCAGCTTGCTAAGGACGGCGTGCCGGATACGGATCTCGTCCTAACGGTTCGCGAATTGGCGCGGCTCTTTAAGAGCCGCGGCATTGATCTCAAAGAAATCGATGACGGCGAGTTTGACACTCCGTTTATGAGTCAAGGCTCCGGCGCCGGTGTGATTTTCGGTAAGAGCGGCGGTGTGGCAGAAGCGGCCTCAAGAACGCTTTACCATGTCCTCACGGGAAAAGAGGTGAACAACGTTCCCTTTAAGCCTTCCAACCACCCGCATGTTTATAAAGAAGCGGAAATGGACGAAGGAGGCGTGAAGTTGAAAATCGCAGTCGTTTACGGTCTCGCCAACGCCAACAAGATCTGTGATGAAGTGGCCGCGGGAACCTGCGACTATAACTTTATCGAAGTGATGACTTGTCCGGGCGGATGCGTCAACGGCGGCGGCACGATTCGTTTCAGAGGCAACTATTTGAACGCTACTTCTAAGCGCTTCGAAGTCCTGGAACGCGCCGATGAAAACAGTCCGGTTCGTCAGTCTCACAACAATCCGATGGTCAAAGAGCTTTATGACGAGTTCTTGGGAGAGCCGAATTCTCACAAAGCTCATCAGCTGCTTCATACTTCTTACGACGATCGAAGCAAGACGCCTGCCGTTCCTTCCATCCGACATGTGTGGAAGAAGATCCAGTTAGGCTAATCAAAATAAAGGCCCTTCGAAGAAATTCCTGAAGGGCCTCCAAAAGTAAGAAAACCGGATTCCGTTTAGGCTCCGGTTTTCTTATTACTCGTTACGGATTTGTCTTGTAACGGCTCTGAACTGTTCTTTGAATCCGACGTCATAAAGCGCAGAAAGGGCCGGCGGCTCAAAAGCAAAGATCTTAGAGATGTCTTTTTCTGCGTTCGAGATGCAGTCAGCTAAATCTGCGCCGATCTTCATCGTCATGAAGGTATTCAAAGAAATTTCGAAATTCAAAGCGGCTTTTTCACGGATCTCTAAGAGTTCTTTTGTGCGCTTGTTTAAATGACGTGTGTAGAACTTAACGACTTCAAGAATCTCATGGTTGATCTTGACGTTGTTTTTAAGCGTGGCGCGCGCAGCGTCAGAAAGGTTAGGAGAGGTGAGTTTTTCTTCAGCTGTGTTGATTTGCTTAAAGGCTTCTTTTTCAATGCCGGCGACGCGCTTCATATAGACTTTGCCGATCTGCTGCAAAGCACGGTCGACGGCTTCTAAATAAAGGCGGTTGCACATCATATAAAAACCGGCGTACGTCTTAGAGAGTTCCGGTGTCGGGTTTGATTCTCCGAGCTGAGACTCCAAGCGCTTTAACACTTGGCCTACGCAGTCAGCTACAGAAAGAATGGCGGCAAGGTTCTCGCCTTCGGCCGATTCAATCAGGCTTTCCAGCTGCTCGCGATCGATGCGAACGCCGCGTGCCTTCAAAGAATCCAGCGCTTTATCCAAAAGCACGACGATTTGTTTTTCGTCGTATTCGATCTTGCTTTTGTAGCGGCTGATCTTGTCCTTTAAATTGCTTTGCGTGCTGTTAAGAATGTTCCAGGTCTTTTTCGGAGCCGCGATTAAATCTTTTTCCCATTCGAGGATTTGTTTTTGACGGCCGCGAATATCTTTACGGACATTTTTGACTAAGCCGAGAAGAGACATGACTTCATTATTGAACATCTCTTCGAAGCATTCGGAACAAATTCTGCGGGTCGCAGGTTCTTGATAGACATAACGGCGAATGAAGTTGCGGCCCTGAGGGTGAACTTCCTGCGCGATGAGTTCAACGCCTTTTTCGAGTTTCGGACGAAGGCCTGACCAGGTTTTCTCAAAAGTCTGAGAATGAAAAATAGCCCTTTCCATTGCCATGTAAAGAGGGTAGGTCACAATCATACGAACCGGTGCAAGCATTCTTAATATTCTTCCGTTAAAGCTTTCAATTAGTCCATCGGGATTAATTTTCTTTATCTTAACTGATCAGTGTCTTAAATTTCGGAGGATAGCTATAAATCCTGAGGTGATGCACCAAATTGATTTACTCAGGCTATGGAAGGAAGCGTCGACAAGAATCGACTGACAGCATCCGATGAAAACGATGAAGGCCCCGGAAATCGGAGCCCTCATACTGCATCAATCGAAGAAAATTAGTCGATTTCGATTAATTCATACTGTGTGTTGCCCATCTTGTGTTCTGCCATAGCGGAAAGCTGACGCAGACCGTGACGGGATTCCATTCTTTCAACCAAGTCATGGTTGTCTTTGGTATGAGAGTAAACCAAGTCAACACAAGCCTGATCGATGGCAAGAATGTCGGTAGAAGCCAAAATACCGATGTTGGCAATCGTCGGTTTAGCAGCAGAAAGGCCGGCGCAGTCACAGTCAACGGACATGTTGCGCATGACGTTGATGTAAGTGATTCTCTTGCCGAAGTGGTCAATTGTGGCTTTGGCAGAGTCAGCCATCAATTCCATAAATCTTTCCTTGGCGGGCCAAGCATTCCAATCGGCAGGAGGTTCGCCTTCAACACCATGGACCTGACGTTTGCCGACTTGGCCGGAGGCGCATCCGATAGCGATGTTCTTCATGGAGCCGCCGAAGCCGCCCATGGCGTGACCCTTGAAGTGAGTCAGAACGAGCATGGAGTCATAGTTGAGAATATTCTTGCCCATGGCAACTTCTTTCAGATGGAAGCCGCCGTTGACAGGAAGATTCACGGAACCCTCTTCGTCCATGATGTCGACCGGGCAGAACGTCCAGCCGTTAACCTTTATGGTTTCACGGTGGCCTTCGGTTGTGTAGCGGTCGCCTTCATAGAGTGTGTTGGTTTCGACGATGTTGCTGTCAGGAATCGTTTCCTGAAGCGCTTTGACTAAGTCACGCGGAAGAATGTTCGGACCGTGTTTTTCACCAGTGTGAAGTTTGATCGCAACTCTACCGTAAATTTCGCTGTTGACAAGGTTGTAGAGCTTGATGAGGTGTTCAGCGTCAATAATCGGCGAGAAGAAGACTTTCGCCGCAGATCCCTTGTATTTGCCGGGCTCAACACGTTTAGAACCGATAACGGGTGTGACGACCGGGGCGTCAATCACTTTGCCGCAGCAGCAGGCATCAGTACAACAATCGCTCACTTCTTATCTCCTTATTCGCTAGAAAGTTTTTCGGATATAACTTACTAATAATAGAACGTTTCAAACAGTGCAGTTTGTCTATTTTTGCGGCTAAAAGGACAATCCTGAGCCGCGTCCCAAGTATCAGTTACGTATTCTCAATAGCCCGAGAGTGGTGAATTTCCCGAAAAAACCATGAGTATCAGGAAAGGTGCATAAAAATTGCACATCGGAGGCCGCTCCTGAGGGGTAAAATATATGGAAAAGCAAAAACCAAACTGAGGAGAAAAATGCGCATTCGAACACTCTCTTTACTTACTGTCATGTCGGCTGTTTCCTTGTCAGCTATGGCTGCGGCTCCGACAGTCAGTCCGGAAGCAAAAAAAGCCGCCGACATGATTAACGCCGATGCTCCGATGCAGAAAATGCTGACTGAGCTTACAAGTCCGCAGGGGCAAAAGTGGCGTTTCAACACACAAATGGAAATCGTTCGCATTGCTTCGCCATCCCGATCTGAAATGAGACGCCAGCAGGAGCTGATGCGCCGGTTCACAGAAGAGTGGGGCTTTCCGTCGGCTCAAGTCATGACTCGGACGGACGGCATTATCAAAGGTGCCGGCCTTCAAAAAGTTGACGGACTGCCGGTCTATAACGCCTGCGTCAGAATTCCGGGAACGTATTCTCAGCAAAAAGATGCTCAGTCATACAAGGGCCAGTTCCCGAAAGTCCTTTTAGAAGGTCACATTGACACGGTCAATCCGGCAGAGCTTCTGCCGGCTTCTGCCCCCTATGTTCCGGTCAAACTCCAAAAGGCAACTGACGCATTGGTCAAGACTAAAGCAGAACTTGCCGCTTTGCCGGATGAACTGCACTTCGATAAAGATGGAAAGATTATTGAAGACGCCAACTACAAAAAAGCCTATCAGCGCTACAACGATTACGAGGACGCTTTGGCTCGCGGCGCTCTGAGAATCTATGTTCCGGGTTACAACGACGCGATGATTAACACAGCGGCTGTCATGCAGGCAGCCTACATGCTCAACAAATATAAGATCAAGCCGGTTTACGACATTTGGGTTTGCGGTACTACGGGCGAAGAGGGCAAAGGCAATCTTTGCGGCATGAAACAGCTCTACGGTTATAACCAAGACACCGGAAAAGGCAACAATGCCCTTAATTTTGTTGCCAACTTCGGAGCTGACAGTACGTCTCCCGGTTCCGGAACGGTTAATTACTTGGGTTCTTATCGGTTTGAAATCAAGTATTCAGAACCGGCGGGCATAAAGGTCGGTGCGAAACAGCCGTCTGCTTTAATGGCGATGAACCGGGCCATTGAAATGATTTCCAATCTGAAGACTCCTTACGACTTGGACAAAAAAGCGGAAAGAACCACATACACGGTCGGTGTAGGTTCCTGCACTCCGGCGCCGGAAGGTGAGCGAAGCAGGGAGTGCACGCTTCTTGTCGATATGAGAAGCCCGACGCCCGGACCTCTGAAAGACATTCGCAGTAAGATCGAACCCGCTTTCACAAATGCCATTCAACAAGAAAACGCAAAGTACGGCCTGAAGAACGGAGATGCCAAAGCCGTGAAGATGGAACTGGTCTGGTTCGGCGATCGCCCTGCGCATAAACGCAAGAATTATGATGATCCGGCCATGCAGGCATTTTGGCAGTCTGCTCGCACGGCAGGTATTGATATCCGCGAAAAGCTCAACGAACGAGCGGCTTCTCTGAACGATAATGTTCCGGCCGCTGTCGGTGTCCCGACGGTTAACTTTAACGTCGGCACAAATGCCGGCGGTGGCGGCGGACATGCTTGGTACGAATGGGGCATCCCCGGTAACGGTCAAGATGAAGGCAAGCGCGTTTACCGCATGATTTTGATGGGCCTCATGGCGGCCGGGTACCACACCTCTGACGGTAAGGTCGTTCCGCCGCTGGTGTCGCCTAAAGCCAATCGCACAACCGAAGAGCTGTATAAATAGGAGCCAGAAAATGAATAAATTATTAGCAGCGTTGGTTTGCGCCTTTGCAGCATCGGCAGTTTCAGCGGCAACTTATGAAGTCTTCATTACCGGTCCCGGCGGTCACTCTAACGGCAGCTACGGCAACACCAATGCCGTTCACGCCGGAAGCCGAGCAGTGCTTGAACTTGAAAAAGCGCTGCCTTGTGCCGTAGTTACCGACTTTAAAGGCGGTGCAACCGTGAATGCGATTGCCGGAGATGCAGCCTTTAAAGTCAACACGGCGATGTGCAAGACACCCGAGGCCGACAACAGAGTCTTAATCGAAAAAGCAGTCAAAGCCGGTGTCGATAAAGAAAACACTTTCAGAGGAGTAAAGGCCGGCGACTTGGTCAGAGGATTCCCAGCTGAAATTCAATTTAAAATTAAATAAATCAAACAATTAGATATGTTTTCAGTCCGTCCTTATGGCGGACTGAAATGTTTCTGCGGCAAGAAATCTGCTGTTGTGCTGATTAGAATACAAAACACCTATTAATAATTAGAAGAGGAAATGCGGTGAAAGCCATTGTTCTCAGCAGCGGCGGTGTTGACAGCACGACATGTCTTGCCATGGCCGTCCATGAATTAGGCAAAGAAAACGTCGTCACTCTGTCCTTTGAATACGGACAGAGACATTCCAAAGAATTAGATAGCGCTCAGAAAGTCGCGGATTATTACGGTGTCAGACACGTTGTTTTTAATCTGACTCAGATCTTTTCTTTCAGCAACTGTTCTCTGTTATCCAACAGCACAGAAAAGCCCGTCCATGAAAGTTATGCCGATCAGATTGCTAAAAACGGCGAGGGCAAAGTTTCTACATACGTGCCGTTTAGAAACGGTTTAATGCTTTCAGCAGGCGCCGCACTGGCGCAATCTTTGTTCCCTGAAGAAAAATGCGAAATCTGGGTCGGAGCCCATGCTGATGACGCAGCCGGCAATGCTTATGCCGATTGCTCTGTGGGATTCAACAATGCAATGGATCAGGCGATCAATATCGGAACCTATGGCTTGGTTTCTCTTCGAGCACCGCTGAACCGCTGGAACAAAGCCCAGGTTGTGGCAAAGGGCTTGGAATTGAAAGTGCCTTATGAGCTGACTTGGTCCTGTTATGACGGCGGCGAGAAGGCCTGCGGAGAATGCGGTACCTGCATCGACCGTAAAGCTGCTTTCGAAGCCAACGGTGTTAAAGATCCGATTGATTATCTCAAATGAATGCTATTGCACTTGCGCTCGTTCTCTTCGCGGCCGTACTGCACGCCTCTTGGAACTTTGTTTCTAAGAAGAGCGGGGGCGGGTCGTCCTTTGTCTTGCTTTATGAGACTTTTGCATTCCTCATTTACATGCCTTTGCTGTATTTGGTGGACTTCAAAAGGCTTTTGTCACTTCCGTTGGAGCTCTGGCTGCTGATTATTCTCAGCGCAGTGCTCCATGTGATTTACACGATTGTTCTTCAGACCGGTTATCGGAAGGCGGATTATTCCGTCGTTTATCCGACGGCCAGGGGCACGGGTCCTGCGTTTACGGTTTTAGTGGCGGTTTTTCTTTTTGGAGAAAAGCTTGCACCGCTCGGATTTGCCGGAATTGTCTGCGTGCTTTTAGGCATCGTGCTGCTCGCAATGCCGGGTAAAGACAAGCAGCTCAAGAGTTCGTTATCCGAAGGATTGTTCTGGGGTGTATTGACCGGCGTATTCATCGCATCCTATTCCAGTTTGGACGGGTTTGCGATCCAGCTTATCGGACTGCCACCTCTGATGTATTACGTGCCGGGCATGGCTGTCCGACTTCTGCTTCTCGGGCCTGGAATTCTTTCTAAGAAATCGGGCCGGGAAAGTTTTAAAGAAGACATAAAGAAGCGCTGGAAGTATGCACTTTACATCGGCATTGCGCATCCGGCCTCATATCTTTTGGTTTTGTTTGCTTTGCTCTATGCACCGCTCGCATATGTCGCACCAACCCGAGAGGTTTCCATGATGCTGGCCTTATTTATTGGGGCAAAAGCCCTTCATGAAAAGGTTACGCCTTTAAAGACGGCGGGTGTTCTTGCTATGATGACAGGAGTCGTCTTGATTTCGCTGGCGCGCTGAGCCTGAATGCTTTGGAAAGAATTGACCGCCGCGCCGACGGCTTTATTTAGACATATGAAATTAATAAGAAGGAGTCTGTAATGTCTAAACTTTACTTAGGCTTTGATGCGGGAACTCAGAGCGTTAAGGTATCTGTCTATGACGAGAATCTCAAGAGCATCACTTCTCAGAGTCTGCCCACCATTCTTCGTTATCCGCACGCAGGCTGGGTTGAAATGGACCTGGATGAGTTTTTGGACATTACAGTTCGCTGCATCAAGCGCTGCGTCGATGACATCAAAGCCCTCGGCTACGATCCCAAAGACGTCCGTGCGGTTATGGGCGACGGCATTATCTGCGGTATCGCCGGTGTGAACGAAGAAGGCGACGCGATCACGCCCTATATTAATTACCTCGACACACGTACCGATGACGATGTTCGTTTCATCAACGACATGAATCTGGACATCTGGGTCAAAGAAACCGGAAATCCGGAAGCCTGCACGATGTTCCCGGCGATGTTTGCCCGCTGGTTCCTGAAAAACAACACTAAATTCCAACAGCAGGGCGTTAAGTTCATGCACAACGCTCCGTACATTCTTTCTCACTTGGCCGGATTAAAAGGCAAAGATGCCTTCATCGACTGGGGCGCCATGTCCGGCTGGGGCCTCGGCTATAACGTCATGAAGAAAGAATGGTCGAAGGAACAGCTCGAAATTCTCGGCATCAGCGAAAAATACATGCCGCGTATTCTGAAGCCTTGGGACATTATCGGCGGCCTCACCCAGGCAATGTCTGAAAAGACCGGCTTGCCCGAAGGTACGCCGATTTGTGCCGGCGCCGGCGACACGATGCAGTCCATGATCGGCTGCGGTAACTATGAAGCAGGCAAGGGCGTGGACGTTGCAGGTACCTGCGCGATGTTCTGTGTTTCGACTAAGGGCATCATTCCGGAGTTAAGTAAGAAGGGCAACAACCTCATCTTCAATTCCGGATCACTTCCCGACACCTATTTCTATTGGGGCACGATTCGTACCGGCGGCTTGGCACTTCGCTGGTTTAAGGACAATGTCTGCCACAAGGCCAATGACGCGGTTTACTACAACGATTTGAATGATCGTGCCGCTCAGGTTCCGGTGGGCTCCAACGGTGTTTTATTCCTTCCGTACCTTACAGGCGGTCAGGACATTAACAACAAGAAGTGCGGCTGCTTCTTGGGCTTGACGCTCGATGACGATCAGTCTGTGATGTGGCGTTCGGTTTTGGAATCCATCGGCTTTGACTACATGGAAATTTGTGATCTTTACCGTTCCGCCGGTGTCGACCTTCAGCGTTTGACGGTTGCCGAAGGCGGAAGCCGCAGTTCGCTTTGGAATCAAATCAAGTCCGACATGCTCGACGCCGAAGTTGTTCGTTATAAGAATGCAGGGGGCGCCGTTGTGACGAACTGCATCTTTGCAGCTTATGCCGTTAAAGACGTTCCGGAAATCATTCCTGAACTCTCGAAGATTCTTCAGATCGATCAGTCTTACCAGCCGCGTGAAGAAAACACCAAGCTGTATCGTGATCTCTTAAATCTCCAGCGCAAGCTGATTGACGTCGATATGGCGCCGGCCTTTGCCACGCTGTGGAATATGAAGAAGATTCTTCCTCAGAAACAAAACTAACCTGAAGATCAGTTTCACTAATCAGTAATTACTGAGAGGACGATTCAAAACCGTCCTCTTTTTTCTGCGGCTTTAATTTTATGGCAGTTATAGTGTCATAAATAGATGTACAATAAATCCCGAAGTTTGAGGATACGAATATGTCAGAGTTAATGGAAACCAAGAAAAAGTTCAGTTTGGAGGAATTGTCCGAACTTACGGGAATTTCCAGAAGAACCATCCGTTTTTACATTCAGAGAGGTCTGATGAACGGACCGGAAGGAGAAAAGCGGGGCGCTTTCTACACGACGGAGCATTTGGAGGACTTGCTTCGCATTAAGCGAATGACGGAAAAACATATTCCTTTGAACGAGATTCGGAAGGCAGACACAGAGGACGAGAAGCCAGCTCTTCCAGTCGGGAGCGTCACCGTGTGCTCCCACATTTGTTTAGGCGCAGGTTTGACACTGGTTGTTGACCATAAGTCTTCTGAGTTGTCCGGAGAGAAATTCAAAGAATTCGCAGCTGCGCTTTGTGGATTCATCGAGGAATTCAAGAATAAGGAGCACGAAAATGTCTAGAGAAAAATTATCAGATTCTCCTTTAAAGAAAGTGGTTTGGCAGGCGGTTATCGATGGCCCGCTCATGAGTTACACGTCGAGTCAGCAATATCACAATGATAGGAAAGACCCTGCAGAGATCAACTATAGTTTTCCGCTGCCCTATGGAAAGAGTGTTATTTCAAAGTTCAGGGCCAACATCAATGGTGTGGTTCGTGAGGCAAGGCTTATCCGAAGAAAGAAGCAGAACAAAAGTATGAAGATGCCATCGAGTCTGGCGATACCCCCATCATGCTGGAGATTACTGAAAAAGATTTTTGCACAGCGTCATTAGGCAACATTCTGCCCGGCGAAGATGCGTCTATTGAACTCGAATATTTTCAGCTTTTAAATTACTGCGATCACAAACTTCGACTGACCATTCCAACCGTAATAGGAGAAAGATATGCCTCGGACATAGAAGAGCAGCCTTTCGGAAGGTTTGAAATCACTCATAATTTTTTTGCTGATTACGATTTGGACGGGAGCGTATTGCTCAAAGGAGCTTTAGCTAAAGGAAAAATTTCCTCACCCACTCACTCTATTGAAGTCCAGAAACAAGGAGAAGATATCGTTGTCAGACTTCTTGGGGCAAAACTAGACAAGGACTTAGTGCTGGACATCGAGGCGCCTCTTGAAAGTTCCGTCTACGTTGCAAAAGATGATTCAGGTTGGGCGGCAGCTGCTAATTTTATTCTCTCCAATGAACCTGCAAAACTTCCCTTGGATTTGAGCATTCTGGCAGATTGTTCCGGCTCCATGGGAGGTTCAAGAATTAATTGGATGAAGCAGGCTCTGAAAAAATTAAATTCCAAATTTGGAGCCGCCGATCAAGTAAGTTTGACAGCTTTCGGCACTTCTGTTGAGTTGAAGCTTCTTCCTAACCGAATGAAATTCGAAGAATTTCAAGGAAATTTTGCTGAAGCGGTTTCTTACCTTGAAGCAGATCTCGGTGGAACAGAGTTAGAACAGGCGATTGTCAGCTGTATGAATCTTTTTCCGGGCCGCAACAAACAAAGCGCCATGCTTTTACTTACTGATGGCGAAGTGTGGGATTCTTGTAAGCCCATGATCTGGGCTGCTTTAGAGGCTAAAAGAAGAATCTTCATCCTCGGCATAGGCATGGCGCCATATAACAATCTCCTGGTCGAACTGGCGGAGAAGACCGGCGGTGCATATGAAGCAGTTTATAACTGGTATGACATAGAAGGAGCTGTTGAAAGAATGCTTAAACGCATTCGGTCAGAAGTTGCAGTACAGCCTGAGATTCATTGGCGAGCTCCTAAATTTTGGTCATCTAAGAAAAGCAAGTCTTTCTTCACTGAGGATAATTACACTGGCTTCGCTTTTTTGAAGGAGCTTCCGGAGTGTGTAAAACTTTCCTGGAAAGAAGAGGGAAAAATTAAAGAGATCGGAGCGAAGGTCATATCGCATGATTATGGCTATCAACTGTGCCAGCTCGTCGCTGCGCAACGCATGCTCTCTACAGATATAAAAGAGGAAAAAAGGGATATCGGCGTCAAATACAATATCGCGGGGCCGGAAACCAACTTTTTCTTGTCTTTCGTTAGAGAAGAAAATGAGAAGGGGACGACTAATCTTGACTTAATGATTGTGCCGCAGATGGTCCCCGAAGATAATTGGGTTTTGAGTCAAGCTGATCCAGATTCAAATAATATCCGCTTCCATAAAAGTTCAAGAAGATGCGCTTCTAGATCCGCACCGAGTCTATATGATGCATCAGGCGCAATGCCTTTAAGTGAGATTCCTGTCGATGAAACTGAGGACCCAACAGTAAGGCTTTTGCTTGATTTAGCTACCAAGTTGGAGTTGAGTTTCCAGGCATCCGATGTAGATATGTATGTGACTCATTCATATGATTTCCTTTCGAATGTTTGGAGTGGTCAAGAAAGAGCTCGTAGAGTTTGTAAGGCGCATTGACCAGAGATTAACAAGTGTTTTTGTCGCAGAAGCGCTGCCTAAGGGGTATTACCTGGAAGGAGCGATCACAGAAGTAGAAGACAAGGCCGGAACTTTGCTGCCTACTTTTGATGAAACAGAGGATATTTCCAAACTCGATCCTGAAGCGTTTACCGCTTTCTGTGTCTTTATTTTCTTTGCAGCAAGAGGAAATTATGAAGAAATTGACGCTTCGTTCCATTCCTCTCTTTTAACTTTGATCAGAAAGACCATCAGAAGATAAAGGGATGGATCGGGGTAAATAAGAAGTGTTGGCCGGAATTTTTTCCGGCCTCACTTTTACAATATTCTCGATTCTCGCTACTTAAAGGCCTAACTGCGTGGAGTTCAGAATCCTCTTTTGCTCGGTAAAATTAGGAAAGAATAAGAGGAGCCTGGTATGACGAGAACTTTGCTTGAAAAGTGCGAGATTCCAATAAGTTCTGAAGAGAAAACTCTTCTTCAATTAGCCGCATCTATGGCTGGACTTTCTCTGTCTGCTTTCATCCGAAAAGTGGCCATCTCCGCGGCAAAGGATTCCATAAATAAAAATAACTATGTTCTTTCAGGTCAGGAAGCAGGGGAATTATTTTCGGTTATCGATAAAGGTTTTGTTCCAAATGAGAGACTCAAAGAAGCCATGAGACTTGCCGAGCAGATTGAGAATAACGGTGCTTCCCATGGTTTTTAAAAACCATGGTTCCGCTGTCCATAACGGACAGGATTGTTCCTCCGGATATGAATTTTCAGAGAATCTTCTGAAAAACATAGCGATTCAAGTCAAATCTTCTAATTTCAGAAAAGGAAAAGACTGGAAGGCAGTGATGGGCGGCCTTCCGATTCTCATCTCCATTGATGATGAAGTTTTCCTGCGCGGTGTTCTTTCCGGAGAAGAAAAATTAAATAAAGACGATGTTGTGATTGCGGATGTGAAGCTGATTCAAACAATTGAGCAGAACAAGATTGTCAATAATTATCGTGCAGTCAATGTGATTGAGCACAAGAAGTCTTCCCAGATCTGTACTTTTTAATTTTGATGAGAACCTTTCTGGATCCTCTCGTTAGAACCAGAATCCAGCCCCGCAGAAAGCCAACGAGATTGCCAGAATTGTGTTGATCAGTTTTGTGTGATTGGCAAATAATCTCGAAGCGACAGAGCCAAAACCTGACCAAATTAAATTACAGCTCGTGCCGGCGATCGCGATGAAGATTGCGAAAGCCGCGAGCGCTTCTGTACTTTGATAGTAGGGAAGCACAAACATTTGGATGGAGACAATGGCTGATACCATTACTTTTACGTTTACAAACTGCAGAAACAACCCGGAGAGATAGGCTTGTCCTTTCTTAGGTTCAACTGCTTTTGTGTCGTAAGTGCTTCTCAAAATCTTTACGGCAAGCCAAATGAGATAAAGCGTTCCCAGCACCAACATGGGTAAGCGGATTTCCGGAATCCATTCGTTTAACTTTGCGCAGAAGAAAGCGCAAAGAAGGGTAATAATACAAAATCCTGTGAGGACACCGGCATTGAAATAAAGCGTTTTTTTGAATCCGACCTTGAGCCCCAAAGACATAGACATGATGTTGTTGTGTCCGGGCGTGATGGACGTTACGAATGTATAAAGTAAAAAGGATGTCAAGGGAAACATGGCTGAGGTCTGTATTTTTGTGTGCCCACTTATGCTCAAAATTATACTGAGGCAATTCTTCGAACTCCTATACTCGGAACATCTTTGATATGGGAGGAACCATGAGCGACAGATTAAGTTATGCAGAAAAAGAAGAACTTCCGACATCTGTATACGGATTACCTGAAAGACGCGAATACCCGATGCCTGATGCTGCACACGTCAGGGCAGCTGAAGCTTACTTCAGATATTGCCCTGAAGAACTGAAGCCTGAACTGGCCCGTGCCATCTTGAAGAGAGCAAAGGAATTCGGCGTTGACGTCGAAAGCCCGACAGTTCTTCAGTACGCCGCAGAATAACCGACAATATTTTGCTCAATAAGAAATCGATAGCCAATACTGGGAGGCGAGTCGTTTGAGGCTATCCTCTCTGAGGCGGCGCTTTGATTGAAGGATTTCAAACCTCAGACCCGCCCAAAGGCGGGAAGCTGAGGTTTAGTTTTATTCTTTTTTGACATCGCAATGTCGCTAGTTAACTCTTTTATTCGTGCTGTTCTTCGGCTAACAAAGATGCGTAGCTTAAGGCCTTAAGGCTACAGATTTTCCTTGTTCATTTTGTCCCGAAAAAATAAAATAAGTAAAGGGAGAAGACGAAATGTGCACGAGCTCAGATTCTGGTTCAAGCGGTTTTTGGAAGGACGCCGCGCTTATTCTTGGAGCTTCAATGCTGCTAAATCGAAAGCAGGATAATTCTTCCGAGGACTAGGGAGTTGTGACAATCCCGTTTCGATGATAATTGAGTGCTTCGGTATGATGAAGCTCCTCCTTATAGATCCCATTATCTGGGCTTTTGGGGTAGTTAGTGAAGCGCCCTCTTTACTCGGTAAAATTTTTTACTTCTTTTTTCTTTTGCTTTCTGCACCAGCTTACTACGCTTTAGTAATACCTTTAGCTGCGTTAATAGCGGGACTGATTTTGTTGATGGTGTTATTTACAGCGGCACTTATTGGAGGATTTTTCTTCTTGATTTATATATTTTGGAAGATTGTCTTTGGAACCTTATAGCGGCCTTTCGCATTCAATTTTCCTGTTCGTGATACCAATATTGTGCAAAGTTGATAACAAGAAGGCCGGATAGGCTATCCCGGAATCACGTCAGTTTTATACTTCAATTAACTTTTTCTCTTTTGCATCCGCTATCTATTATGACTAGTAGATCCAGTAAACCTGTTGTTGCATTTATGTATGACTTTGACGGGACGTTGTCGCCCGGAAACATGCAGGAATACGGATTCTTGGACAAATTAGGTGAGAGCAGCACGGAATTTTGGAGAAAATCCAACGAAGAGGCACGAAAGTTCGAGATGGATCCGATTTCTGCTTATATGCATCTGATGATTAAGGAAACAGAAAGCAGAGCCCTCAACATTAGTAAGGAAAACCTCATCAAGCTCGGACAAACCGTCGATCTCTTTCCTGGTGTTGAAACTTGGTTTAAGAGAATTAATGAATACGCTCACGCCAAAGGATTAAAAGTTGAGCACTTCATTATCTCCTCAGGACTCAAGGAAATCATCAAAGGGACACCGATCGCTAAAGAATTCAGAAAAATTTTTGCCTCGGCGTTCATTTTTGACGCTTATGGAAAGCCGGTTTGGCCAGCTCAGATTGTGAATTTCACGACTAAGACGCAATATATTTTCCGCATCAACAAAGACTCTTTGGATCTAGCGGACGTCAAGAAGGTAAATCAATATATTCCTCAAGATGAACGGCGCGTACCTTTCAGAAGAATGGTCTATTTCGGAGATGGCGACACGGATGTTCCCTGCATGAAGCTTGTGAAGGCTGAAGGCGGATTTTCTATAGCTGTTTATCCAGAAAGGAAGAAGGCTAAAGCCAGCCAGCTTCTCATGGATAACCGGTGCTCTTATATTGCGCCTACGGATTACTCTCCGGAAAAGAAATTGGAAAATCTGGCCTTCGGCATCATTGACCTAATCGCCGCTCAGGAAAACCTCAACAAACTCGTTGAAAAGTAATCCCTTGCAAAGCGAGACAAGGCTTTCAAGTTTGCCTTGTCTATCGAGCAAGGAATGTGATTTTGCCAACGGTCTCACGCAAAGTCTGTCCCAGATCGTTAAAGTTGGTTTTTCTCTTTCAAATAGACTTTGAGCTTTTCGACGACTTCCACGTCAGCAGGAAGCCAAGCGACAGAATCCAGTTCATCGGGCTTTAACCATTTGGCGTCTTCGTGCTCAATCAGCACGATGGTTCCTTTCATGATTACCGAGATGAAGCAGTGCATCGTCAAATGGAAGTTCGGATAGTCGTATTCGACGGTGTGGAGAAGCTTTTCGGGTCGGATCTCCACATTGAGCTCTTCTTCGATTTCGCGAACGATCGCATGCTCGGCTGTCTCGCCGGCCTCCATCTTTCCTCCGGGAAATTCCCAGCCGTCTTTAAAGTCACCGTATCCGCGCTGAGTTGCGAGGATCTTTCCATCGTGATGAATAATGGCAGCAACAACTTCAATAGTTTTCATTGTCAACTCTCGGTAATGTATTCGTAGATATCACGTCGAACATTAGACTCTAATCGATAACGAACTTTAAATGCCGAGACTTTTTCTCCTGTGCCGTCTCGTTTCGGAACGGCCACAGGTTCTGGGCCTCCTATAGCATTCATCTCGCCCAAGAAATAGAAAGTCTTGGTCTCAGAGTCGTTTTTGTTCTTCCTTACGAAAAGCAAAATTTTAGTGTTTTTATACTCAGGTTGTTTTCTGAAGATGATTTCGGCATCTTTACTGTCAACCTTTCGATTAGTTTTCGAAAGTGCGATTAAGTATTCTTCATTTTCGAAGTGGTCTTCGTAGGCAATGGCATCATCTTCCTTGTTGTAGTTCACTAGAACCGGAAGCGTATTCGTTTCATCGTCATATCTATAGCCGCCGATAATTTGCGCGCTGATGTATTTAGACCAATTCAGAAGGCGGGGAATGTCCTCATAGGAATACTTCTCATTCAACGTTAAGTCCATGCAGCGATAACGTTTGGAATAACGAAGATCATATCTCTGATAAATAAACGCAATAAGATCATTAAGTTGCACTATGAAATCAGAAGAGGTTTCATCGTTTAATGCTCGATTGAAGGCGTCTGCGATTCGGAAATCTTCCGTCCCGATTGGTTCAACAAATACAACGTCTTTGTTTCTCTCTTTTTGGTCCCCTGTTAAGTTGAATTGATTCGACAAGTTCAAAACGATATTTTTCAACAAGTCGTCGGACGCATCGATGCCAAAGCGCTTAAGAAGTTGTTCCTTGAAGAAGTCCGCATTGGTGTTTTTATTATTAATGATGGACTCGATTAACAATGCCTCCGCAACTCTCTTACCGTTCCCGAATCGTCCAGAAAGATAACTGAGCATTTTGGCTTGCAGAGGAGACAGTTTGCCTGTGTAGTCTTTTTCGTACTTCGCTAAGAAACCATAGTAAGAGGAACCGTAGTGCGCCCATTTTTTCTCAAAAAACTTCACAGCATCGATACCGTTGTGCGGGTAAAAATCAACGAGGTTCGGAATTCTCCCGAGTTTGTTCTTAATTGCTTGGTAGGATGTGCGCAAGAGTTCAACAGTGTTGGTGCGGGCATTATCGATAGATTCAAGGACACGATCGCGGACGACTTTTTCAAACTCAACCGTTGAGGCTCCCGGGATGACTTTTGTTCCGAGCATCACAAGTTTGCGCATACTGTCTTTGTCATAAGAGTTGTCTCCTGACAGAGCTACAGGAATCAAGTAGTTTTTCTCATAATTCGCAATGAAGTCGAGAATCACTACATACTCTTTGCCAGCAGCTTTGCGAAGTCCTCGTCCGAGCTGTTGGGTAAAAATGATCGGACTTTGTGTCGGTCTTAAGAAAATGACTTGATTGATTTCAGGAATGTCGACGCCTTCATTGAAAATGTCGACGGTTAGGATGTAGTCCAACGCTTGGGGACCGTCAGCGCCGGCCAATCGATCAACTGCGGCGAGGCGTGCTTCAGGTTTTGAAGCCCCAGTGAGATAAGTGGTACGAAGGTTGTGTTGGTTTAATTTCTCTGATAATACCTTTGCTTCATCAACGCTGGAACAAAAAATCAAACCTTTGACGCGTTCTCCTGAGAATTTAAATTCTTCGGCTTTTTGTAAGACATGTTTGACACGTTCATCAGAAGTCAGATAGGCAAAGTTTGAGAAGTCCTTTTGTTCCTCATTATTAATTTTGAGATCGCTGATACCGTGATAATGGAACGGGCAGAGTAGGTTGTAATCCAACGCATCCTTCAGGCGGATTTCGTATGCGATTTGATGGTTGAATATCTTAAAAACGTCTTTGTCATCCGTGCGTTCCGGGGTTGCAGTCATTCCTAACCAAAATTCCGGCTGGAAATGCGCCATGATTTTGTCGTAGCTATTGGCTCCGCTTCTGTGGGCTTCGTCAATGATGATGAAATCAAAGGCGTCTGGTGCAAAATCCTTAAGAATGCGGTCTAGAGAAAGCGTTTGGATGGTAGAGAAGAGAAACGTACACTCCTTGTCTTTATGATTCCCGGAGAGCAGGCCGTAGGTTTGCCCATGCTCAGAGCCTATGACTCTTGCAAAACTATTCTTAGCTTGAATGGCGATTTGTTCACGGTGGACGACAAATAAGACTTTTTTGATCGGTCGCTTATGATGCTCAGGCTTTTTTTGTTCCATTAAATGCTTAACAGAGAAGGCAGCAGCGTAAGTTTTACCCGTTCCAGTTGCAGAAATTAATAAAGCACGGTTTTGACCGGAATGATAAATTTCGTCTAACTTCTTAATAAAAGATTCCTGCATTTTGTTGGGCTTGAGCTCAACCTTCTGAGGCAAAGAGGAAATGTAGGCTTTTGCCTTGCGTTGTAAATCTTTTAGAGTTTTTCTTTCTTGTTCATATTCCTCTATGACTTCTTCCAAGGGGAAGGAGAGAGGATCGTTCCATAATTTTTCGAACTCTTTTTTGATGAGGAAGACCATCTCACCTTCAAACGTGGATACGAATTTGACGTTCCATTCTTGGTTCGTTGTTAATGCGTTCTGGGTGAGATTCGAACTACCGATAATGACGTTACATTGAGAAGAATGATTAAAAATGAAGGACTTAACGTGAAAGCCTGATCCTTCTTTGCAGCGATACATTCGAACGTCAATATTCTCGAATTTTGCAAGTTCTTTTAATGCGCTAGGTTCAGAAAAGAGGTTGTAGTCGGTGGTGAGAATTCGACCTTTTATACCTTTTTCTTTGAGTTCCAAGAGCGTTTGGGTGAGTAGATTTACTCCGCCGTCCGTGATAAAAGCAACGCTGATATCAAAGGATTCGCAACCGCGAAGTTCGTCAAGAATATCGCATATAACTTTTTGAATGTTTCCGGCTGAAAATTGACCAGAATTGATTAGGAACTTGGAGCGGTATTTTTCTGAAGAATCGTGTTTCTTGCAAATGAATGAGGTTTGAAGACTCTCCTGCAAATCTTCAATATTCAGCTTGTGATCCATGACTTTTCTACTACATCCGGTTTTTCTTTGAATATACCCGGAACGTCTCACATTTGAGTAAAAAAGAACTGATTCCGTGAAATGAAAGTAGAACAAATACTCACAAATGAGCTACTCAGAACTTCGAATCTCGGTAGAAACCCTGTATAAAAGAAAGGTGTTCACTTTTATAGGAGGACATCACATGAAAATTAGAAATGTCGCTTTTATTGCAGCTTTGATCGGATGGATAGCCCTCGCGGTTTACTACGTCACTCCGTCGGAGTCGGCGGTAGCAAAAGAAATTGAAACCGCACCAAAGACGGTCGGCGAAACTTTAAGTGCAATCGCTCAAAGTTTGAAACATGAAGGCGAAGAAAAAAGAAAGCAGCTGAGAATGGATGAAGGAAAACAGGCTCCAAACCCAACTCCTTCTGCTAAAGAGCTACCAAAAGAAACGAAAAAAAATCCTTCAAACCAAAAGTAACTGAAAACGAGGCCGGTATTTCGGCCTTAAGGTTTTCTGAGACTCTTTCAACTCAAACTTGGAAATTAATGAGAACGAATATTATTTATCTCTTCAATCGAAGTGATTATAATTCTCAACAAATGGTACAAGGAGTCTCGAAATGTACAAAACGACAGTTGTTGTGGACGGAATGCATTGCTCTATGTGTGAGTCTCAGGTTAAGTCTCTGGTCATGAAAATTTTGCCGGACGCAAAGCTCTCCGCTTCACATAGAAAAGGCACACTGACGATCGAAGGAAGCTTCATTCCCAGCGGCAATCTTGTTAGAAAAGCTCTGAAAGACGGCGGATATGAAGTCAAATACATTTCGACCGAAAAAGTTGAGAAAAAACCTGGTCTGTTCTCGTCTTTGTTCCATGCCTTGAAATCAGCCTAAGACGAAAGAATCTCTTGAGCCGCGAAAGCGGCTTTTTTCAGGTCCCCGAAAGGCATTTTAGGGACAAACCTCTTTCTTCGGCTCCTTATTTTGCTCTCTTGCAGCCGTCCACATACCCCACAGTGTTGAGAGACAAAAACAAGTCTCAAGGCAGATGCCGCCCCAGCTTTGAACGCAAATGTTATGAATGAGCCAAAGAACCGAGCCGGCCAATAGTCCGAGCCTAAGCTTGATTCCATCAAATCGAAACAAAGACAGCGTCAATACTACGCTCGCTGCCAATGGAAGAATTTCTACGGTGGATCGCGAAAGAGCAAGCGCCATCGCAATGCTGATGATGATCAGTGCGGCGGCGCAGAGCAGGGACCTCGTATAAATGGACAAAGTGATTCGAGCCAGCGCGATCACACATGACACGACGGCCGTCGGAAGTCCAAGCAGCGCAAAATGAACCGTTATCTGGAAGCTATACAAACCTGTACATTGCTTCTCAGTTCGCTCTTCGATGAGGCTGAACGGGGAGATTCGT
>ENA-UEYG01000027-UEYG01000027.1-human-gut-metagenome-genome-assembly--contig:-NODE-27-length-89125-cov-5.234795_pt1 | contig 89125 bp, 81 predicted proteins | sample MGYA00242933_ERZ507934 | MGnify/ENA primary metagenome ERZ507934 (study PRJEB26167, sample SAMN06115527) | human gut metagenome | host: Homo sapiens | place: China:Zejiang | collected 2015-11-10... | reverse complement strand
AAATCCTTGCCACGAAATGCGAGAAGGCAGGCTTTTGCCTGCCGTAAGCGAGCATTTCAAGTGTTAAATGCTCTAAAGGACAGGCGTTTTCCAGAAGGGGGCCGCCGCGTCTTTTTCTGACAACCGGGGGTTTGCCACGGGCCAACGCACGTTGAAGGTGGGGTCGTTCCAGCGGATGGCCCCTTCATCTTCCGGGCAGTAGTAGTCCGTGCACTTGTAGTGGAAGTGGGCCGTTTCACTGGTGACCGCAAAGCCGTGGGCCAGGCCCGGCGCAATCCAGAGTTGCCACTGGTTTTCCTGGGTCAGCTCCACGCCGTACCACTGGCCGAAGGTGGGCGAAGCGGGGCGGATGTCCACGGCCACATCAAAGACCTTGCCCAGAGAAACATAGACCAGCTTGCCCTGTGGCCGGGTCTTCTGAAAGTGCAGGCCACGCAGAATGCCGTAAGTGGACATGGAGTGGTTGTCCTGCACAAAGGGCAGGTTTATGCCCGCCGCCGTGTAGCGTTCCTGTTGCCAGGTCTCCACAAAATAACCCCGCGCGTCGCCCCAGATTTTGGGTTTGATCAGCAGCACGCCCGCGATAGGCGTGGACACTACTTCCACGGTTGTCCTCCCGTATCCACCAGTTCCAGAAGGTACTGGCCGTATCCTGTTTTAAGCATGGGGCGGGCCAGATCCCGCACCTGATCGGCCGTGATGTAGCCCTGCCGCCAGGCGATTTCTTCCAGGCAAGCCACTTTGAGCCCCTGACGGCTTTCCACAGCCTGCACAAAAGCCCCGGCGTCCATGAGCGAATCGTGGGTGCCCGTGTCCAGCCAGGCGATGCCCCGGCCCATGAGCTCTACATGCAGATCGCCGCGCTCAAGATAGGCGTTGTTCACGTCCGTGATTTCCAGCTCGCCCCGGGCCGAGGGGCGTACCTGTCGGGCGATGTCCAGCACGTCCCGGTCGTAAAAATAGAGGCCTGTGACCGCAAAGTTGGATTTGGGCGACTGGGGTTTTTCCTCAATGCTCAGCACGCGGCGCGCGGCGTCAAATTCCACCACGCCGTAGCGCTGCGGGTCGCGCACATGGTAGGCGAAGACCGTGGCCCCGCGCTGTCGCGTCATGGCCTCGTGGGTCAGGTCCGGCAGGCCGTGGCCGAAAAAGACGTTGTCGCCCAGGATGAGGCAGGTGTTCTGCCCGGCGATGTGTTCTTCCGTCAGCAGAAAGGCCTGGGCCAGGCCTTCGGGCCGGGGCTGCTCCACATAGTTGAGGCGGCAGCCCCACTGGCTTCCATCGTGCAGCAGGGCCCGGTAGAGGGGCAGATGCTCCGGCGTGGAAATGAGGCAGATATCCCGGATGCCCGCCATCATGAGCGTGGCCAGCGGGTAGTAGATCATGGGCTTGTCGTAGATGGGCATGAGCTGTTTGCTCACGCTCAGGGTCAGCGGATAGAGCCGCGACCCGGACCCGCCGGCCAGGATGATGCCCTTCCAGTCGGTCATGACGCGCCTCCCTGGGTCGCGCGCGCCGGGACGGCCCCTTCTGCTCCGGGGCTTGCCGCTCCGGTGCTGTCAGGGGCGACGCCGCGACCGGCATAGTTGACGGCCAGCCACTGGCGGTAGGCTCCGCTCTGCACATGCTTTACCCAGTCCGCATTGTCCAGATACCAGCGCACAGTGGCCCGCAGGCCGGAAGTGAAATCGTGCTGCGGCTTCCAGCCCAGGTCGCGCTCCAGTTTGGCGCAGTTCATGGCATAGCGGAAGTCGTGGCCCGGCCGGTCGGTCACAAAGCGGATGAGCTCCGCGTGGGGCGTTGCCGTCGGGGCCAGCTCGTCCAGCAGAGCGCAGACGGCCCGCACCACCTCCATGTTGCTGCGCTCGGCCCGGCCGCCGATATTGTAGCTTGCGCCGGGCCGGGCGGCCTCCAGCACGCGGAAGACGGCCGCGCAGTGGTCTTCCACATGCAGCCAGTCGCGGACATTGCTTCCTTGGCCGTACACGGGCAGGGGGCGGCCAGCCAGGCCGTTGAGGACCATGAGCGGGATGAGCTTTTCCGGAAACTGGCGCGGCCCGTAGTTGTTGGAGCAGTTGGTCAGCAGGACGGGCAGGCCGTAGGTTTCGTGAAAGGCCCGTACCAGGTGGTCGCTGGCGGCCTTGGAGGCGGAATAGGGGCTGTTGGGGCTGTAGGGCGTGGATTCCGTAAAGGGCGGGTCGTCCGGTCGCAGCGCGCCGAAGACTTCGTCCGTGGAAACGTGCAGAAAGCGGAAGGCCTGCTGCCGGGATGCGTCCAGCCCGCGCCACCAGTCCTTGACCACCCGCAGCAGAGTGGCCGTGCCCAGCACATTGGTGCGTGCAAAGGCTTCCGGGTCCACGATGGAGCGGTCCACATGACTTTCCGCCGCAAAGTTGAGCACGGCGTCGGGGGCGTAGACGCGCAGCAGGTAGTCCACCAGCTCGGCATTGCCTATGTCGCCGCGGACAAAGATGTGCTCCGGATCGTGGCGCAGGGCGGCCAGATTTTCCAGATTGCCCGCGTAGGTCAGCTTGTCCAGATTGACCACGCGAAAGCCGCGCGCGCGGGCCAGCAATACCTGGCAGGAGCCGATAAAGCCCGCGCCGCCGGTGATGAGCAGGGTGGGACGGTCGGTGGTGGGTGTCATGGGCGCGTATCCGCTCCGGGTTGGGGTTTGCCGCAACGCTTCGTGTCGGCAACGCGCCGGGCGTGGCCGGGCGTGCGGAACGGCGGCGTGGAATTGGTCCAAAAGCATAGGTCAAGATGCGGGGCAAGGCAAGACAGGGGCATTTCCGTCCTTTTTGGCCGGTGGGAGGGGCGGACTTGTCGATTCCGCTTATTTGTCAGATAACCACGGGGGCGGACCGCTTTTAACCCGGCGTTAACCGCGAACGTCTTCTAGTGTCGTTGAGGTAAACTATGACGGATTGGAAAACCTTGCTGCAAAGATACAGGAAACCTTTGCCGGCGTTTCTGGCTTTGACGGCATTGCTTCTGGCTGCCGGTCTTTGGTGGTGGACGGGCCGGGGGAGCGGCGAGCCCTTTTACCTGACCGAACCGGTGCGCCGGGGAGACATCAGCCACACCATCAGCGCTACGGGCGAGGTCAAGGCCGCGCACCTGGTCACGGTGGGCGCGCAAGTTTCCGGGCAGATCACCAGGCTGCACGTGAATGTGGGCCAGCAGGTGCTTAAAGGCGACCTGCTGGCGGAAATCAACTCTACCAAGCAGAAAAACCAGCTGGAAACGGACAGGGCCCGTCTGCAATCGTATCAGGCGCAGCTGGAATCCAAAAAGATCAGCCTGCGGGTGGCCGAGCGGCAATACAAGCGGGAAAAAAACCTCCATGCCGGGGACGCCGCCTCGCGTGAAGACCTGGAAAACGCCGAAACGGCCCTGGCCCTGGCCAAGGCCGAAGTGGCCGCTCTGGAGGCCCAGGTGCGCGAAACGACCCTGGCCGTGGATACGGATGCGGAAAACTTGGGCTACACCCGTATAACCGCTCCCCTGGACGGAACGGTAGTTTCCGTGCCCGTGGACGAAGGACAGACCGTCAATGCCGCGCAGACCACGCCCACCATCGTGCAGATAGCCGACCTCAACAAGATGGAAATCTGGCTGGAGATTTCCGAAGGGGACATTCCCTCGGTTTCGCCGGGCATGGAAATGTCTTACACCATTCTGGGCGAGCCGGACACGCGGCGCACGGCCGTCATCGACTCCATAGATCCCGGCCTGACTACCCTTTCCGACGGCAGCTACGAAACCAGCTCCAGCGGCGTTTCGGGCTCCAGCGGCTCGTCGTCATCCTCTTCCTCGGATACGGCCGTGTATTATTATGCCCGCGCGGTCGTGGACAACAACGACGCCCACCTGCACATCGGCATGACGGCACAGGCTTCCATTACTGCGGCCACCCACAAGGGCGTGCTGCTGGCGCCGCTGTTGGCGGTGGAAAACGCTGCCGGCGGCCGGTTCGTCCGTGTGCTTGACGCTGACGGCAAAGTTCAGACGCGGCCTGTGACCACAGGGCTGACCGACGGCGTGCGGGTGGAAATACGCTCCGGTCTGGAAAACGGCGCAAAGGTGATTGTGGGCGAGCTTACCCAGGCGCAGGTGGAAGCCAGCGAACAGCGTCGCGGCCCCGGCCCCGGAGGTCCGCACTGATGCCGCTTATTGCAGTGGAGGGCGTGTCCAAATGGTACGGGGCAGAGCAGAATCGTGTACAGGTGCTGCACGGGGTGAGCTTTACCATTGAGCGCGGCGAGTTTGTGGCCATTATGGGGCCCTCCGGTTCCGGCAAATCCACGCTTATGAACCTGCTGGGCTGTCTGGATACGCCCGGCGCGGGCGTCTGCCGCATCAACGGGCAGGACACCGCCGCTCTGGATGCCGATGCCCTCTCGGACCTGCGCTGCGCGCATCTGGGCTTTGTGTTCCAGCGGTACAACCTGCTTGGCAGCTGCACGGCGGTGCAAAACGTCGCCCTGCCCGCTGTGTACGCCGGCACGGGCAAGGCTGCCCGTCTGGCGCGGGCCGCCGCCCTGCTCGGCGCTCTGGGGCTGGCGGACCGGCTGTGCAGCCTGCCTGTGGAGCTTTCCGGCGGGCAGCAGCAGCGCGTGAGCATTGCCCGCGCCCTGATGAACGGCGGGGAAATCATCCTGGCGGACGAGCCTACAGGCGCGCTGGATTCCGCCAGCGGCGCGCAGGTTATGGATACTCTGGAGGCCCTTAACCGTAAGGGGCATACGATCATTGTGGTCACCCACGACCCCACGGTGGCGGCCCGCGCCGCCAGGGTCATCCGCATCAGCGACGGCCGCCTGGTGGCGGACGAACGCCGTGGGCCCCTGGTCACGGCCGCGCCGCCGCCGCAGACCGGCCTTGCGCCGTCCTGGGGTCGGCTGGAGCGGCTGCGCGAGGCCGCGCGCATGTCCGTGCAGGCCATCTGGGCGCACAAGCTGCGTTCCTGCCTGACCATGCTGGGCATCATCATCGGCATTGCGGCTGTGGTCTGCGTCATGGCCCTGGGCCGGGGCTCGCAGGAAAAAATCGTGGCCGACATCAGCGCCATGGGCACCAATACCATCGATATTTTCCCCGGCAAAGATTTTGGCGACCGGCACGCCGCCAAGGTAACCACCCTCACGGCGGCGGACGCTGCCGTGCTGGCCCGGCAGACCTATCTGACAAGCAGTACGCCCAATGCCGCCGCCAGCGGCGTGCTGACCTGGCGCAATGTTTCCGTTACCGCCCAGCTCAACGGCGTGGGGGCGAGCTATTTTGACGTCAAGGGGCTGGAGCTGGCCGCGGGACGGTTCTTTGATGCGGCGGACGTACGGGCCAACGCCTCCTGCGTGGTTATTGACGACAATACGCGCAAAAAACTTTTTCCCCACGGCGATGCCGTAGGGCAGGTGGTGCTGTTCAACAAGCGCCCCCTGCGGGTTGCGGGCGTGGTGAAAAAAAAGGATATGGGCTTCGGCCCTTCGGATACCCTCAACCTCTGGGCCCCGTATACCACGGTCATGTACCGGGTAACGGGCACGCACAGCATTTCTTCCATCACAGTCAAGGTGGCGGACGACGTGCCGCCCTTGCTGGCCGAGCAGAACATCGTCCGCCTGCTTACGGCGCGGCACGGCAGCAAGGACTTTTTCACCTTCAATACCGACACCATCAAAAAGACGGTGGAGAGCGCCACGGGCACCATGACCCTGCTGGTCACAGGCATAGCGCTCATCGCGCTGGTGGTGGGAGGCATAGGCGTTATGAACATCATGCTGGTTTCCGTCACCGAGCGTACCCGCGAAATCGGCTTGCGCATGGCCGTGGGAGCCCGGCGGGGGCACATTATGGAGCAGTTTTTGATGGAGGCCGTGTTCCTCTGTCTGGCGGGCAGCCTGGCGGGCATTCTGCTGGCCGTGGCCGTGAGCGGCCTTGCGGACCTGCTGTCCACGACCTTTCCGCTACGCATTGCGCCCGATTCCATTATTCTTTCCGTGGTCTGCTCTTCACTCATCGGCACGGTGTTCGGCTTTGTGCCTGCTCGTAACGCCGCCCGGCTCAACCCCATCGAAGCGCTGGCCAGGGAATGAATATGCGGATTTTTTCTTCCGGCCGCCGGGCGCTGGCGGCCTTTGTCCTGGTGGGCCTTGTGCTGGGAGGCTGTGCCGGCGCGCGGTACGACAGCGCCGACCTCACCAGGGCCGTGGCCGCGGAGACGGATGTGGCCGCCCGCTATGGCCTGGATACGGCCTGGTGGCGCGCCTATGGCAACCAGGCGCTGGACAAGGCCGTGGACCTGGCCCTGGAGCGCAATGTGGACCTGGCTAAGAGCGCCCTTACGGCCCAAAAGGCCCGCTACGCGGCGCGGCTGCGCCTGAGTGACCTTATCCCCGCCCTGTCCGCAGAGGGGAGTGCAACCTCCACCCGCAATCTGGGCGAGCATGACGCGGGCGGGGAGCGGGACATGTACGAAAGCTGGGCGGTCCAGGGCTCTCTGAATTACGAACTGGACCTTTGGCAACGCCTGGCCGCCGCCCACGACGCCGCCTCCTGGGAATACCGGGCCACGCTGGAAGACCTGGCCGCCGCGCGTCTGGCCCTGATCAACAGCGTGGTGGGAAGCTGGTGGGAAATCGCCTACCTGGATCAGGCCATGCGACTGGTGGAGGGCAATATTGCGGCCTATGCGCGTATTCTGGACATAGCCCGGCAACGCTACGCCCAAGGCAAGGCGGCAGTAGTGGAGCCGCTGGAGGCTGACCAGGCGCTGCTGACGGCGCGCCATAGCCTCACGACCCTGCGCGTCCAGCGCGCCCAGGCCCTGCAGACCCTGCGCGATCTCTGCAACCTGCGCCCAGGCGAAGACCCGCCGCTGCCCGACGGCCTGGATATTCTGGCCCTTGTGGGAGCGCCGGTAAATCTGGACGTGCCCATTGCCGCCCTGGCCGCACGGCCGGACATTCGCGCGGCCGAATCCCGTGTGCAGTCCACTTTCAAGACCGTGGCGGCGGACCGGGCCGCCTGGTACCCCAGGTTCAGCGTGGGAGGCAGCCTGGAGGCCACGGCCGGCAGTTCCGGCGCGGTGCTTGACACCCCTCTGCTGAGCGGGCTGGTGCGCCTGAGCCTGCCCTTTCTGGACTGGAACACGCTTTGGTGGAACCTCAAAGTTTCGCAGAGTGAATTTGAAAGTGCCAAGCTGCAGCTGATCCAGAGTCTGACCACGGCCCTCAACGAGGTGGACGCGGCCTACGCCGCCTACCGTCTGGACGGCGAAGCCCTGGTCCAGCTGCAGACTGTGCACCAGCGCGACGTGCACATAGCGGCCTATTATCAGGCGCGGCATGCCGTGGGCCGGGCGGCCCTCAAGGACTATCTGGAGGCCCTGGCCACGGCCAACAGCTCGGCTCTGGCCGCGCTGGAAGCCCGCTACAACAGGCTGATGCAGGAAAACGACGTGTACAAGGCCATGGGCGGACGCTACACGCCCCTGCGCCCGGCACAACAGTAGGGCCTTGCAACGTTGCAAGGCCCTGGCGGCTGCGTAAGTACAAGTTATTTGCGTTGTTAAGCGCCGGAACAAGCGTGTCGTAAATTTTGAGGATATAGATTCGCAAAGTTGATTTGTTCCAGGGGGCGCAGATGCCGCAGGTACTGCTGGTCGAGGACGATGTGGATCTGGCCACCACCATAGTGGACCGGTGTTTCCCGGGCTGCCAGGAGGTGGAAGTACGGTTTACGCCGCTCGGGACAGGGGCGCGCATTCTGCCCCTGCCCTGAGCGGCGTTGTTTTCAGTTCAAAGCAATGGCGCCGTGGAAAAGCCCTAGCCGAAAAAGGCCTTGAGGTCGTCCTGCGGGGTGGTGATGCCCGCGATGTTGAACTGCTCCACCAGCACCTTGGCCACGTTGGGCGAGAGGAAGGCGGGCAGGGTGGGGCCCAGGTGGATGTTTTTCACGCCCAGGGCCAGCAGGGCCAGCAGCACAATGACGGCCTTCTGCTCGTACCAGGCGATGTTGTAGACGATGGGCAGGTCGTTGACGTCGTCCAGGCCGAAGACTTCCTTGAGTTTCAGAGCGATGACGGCCAGGGAATAGGAGTCGTTGCACTGCCCGGCGTCCAGCACGCGGGGGATGCCGCCGATGTCGCCCAGGTTGAGCTTGTTGTAGCGGTATTTGGCGCAGCCCGCCGTGAGGATCACCGTGTCCTTGGGCAGGGCTTCGGCGAACTCCGTGTAGTAGGAACGGGACTTGGCCCGGCCGTCGCAGCCCGCCATGACCACAAACTTCTTGATGGCGCCGGACTTGACGGCTTCTACCACCTTGTCCGCCAGGGCCAGCACCTGATTGTGGGCAAAACCGCCCACAATGGAGCCCGTTTCGATTTCCGTGGGCGGCGGGCAGGTTTTGGCGTGAGCGATGAGGGCGGAAAAGTCCTTGCGTTCGCCCACTTCGCCGGAAATGTGCTTGCAGCCGGGAAAGCCCACGATGTCCGTGGTGTAGATGCGGTCCTTATAGCTTTCCTTGGGCGGCACCAGACAGTTGGTGGTCAGCAGCACGGGGCCGTTGAAGCTCTCAAACTCTTCCTTCTGCCGCCACCAGGCATTGCCGTAGTTGCCCTTGAAGTGGCTGTATTTCTTGAAGGCCGGATAGTAGTGGGCGGGCAGCATCTCGCCGTGGGTGTAAACGTCCACGCCCGTGCCCTCGGTCTGCTCCAGCAGCATTTCCAGGTCGCGCAGGTCGTGGCCGGAGATGAGGATGCCGGGCCGGTTGCCCACGCCAAGGTCCACCGTGGTGATTTCCGGATGGCCGTAAGCCCCGGTATTGGCCGCGTCCAGCAGGGCCATGGCCGTAACGCCGGCCTTGCCCGTCTCCAGCGTCAGATTGACCAGTTCGGGCACGCTGAGGCTGTTGTCCAGGGTTTGGGCCAGAGTCTTCTGCATGAAGGCGTCCAGGCCCTTGTCGTGGCGGCCCAGCACGTCCGCGTGCTTGGCGTAGGCGGCCATGCCCTTGAGGCCGTAAGTGATGAGCCAGCGCAGGGAGCGTACGTCGTCGTCCGGGGTGGCCAGCACGCCCACGGTGGCGGCTCTGGCCAGAATGGCTTCGTCATCGCCGGCTTCCCACAGGGCGGCGTCGGTCAGGCCCGCGGCATCGGGCAGGCCCGTCCGCAGCTTTTTGGTGGCGGCACAGGTTTCGCGCACGCGCCGGGCCAGAATAGCATCGTCAAAGTTGGCGTTGGTGATGGTGGCAAAGAGGTTGCCAGTCACCAGGCGGTCAATGTCGTGGTCCACGGCGGCGCCCTGGGCGCGCAGCCTGGTGGTTACCTCGCCCAGCCCTTTGGTGGCGTATATCAGGGCGTCCTGCAGGGCGGCGGTACGGGGCTTTTTGCCGCACACGCCCATCTGGGTGCAGCCCTTGTTGCCAACGGTTTCCTGACACTGGTAGCAGAACATGGCGTTGCTCATAGCATTGTCCTCTTGCGCTCCGCGCTGCGGAGGTTGCGTGCCCGCCGGGGGGCGGCGGGCGGTCGTTTCAGGTTTGGGCTATTCCCCGGCCTGGGGGGCGAAAACAACAGTCAGCAGCATGGCGCTGCGCTCCACGGCGCGCACGGCGTGGGGCTGGCCTGCGGGCATGACGATGACCTCGCCCGCGCGCACGGGCTGCGTCGTGCCCGCTATGGTCACTTCCAGCGCGCCTTCCAGCACCTGCACAAGCGCATCGCCCGTGGAGGTGTGGCTGCTGATTTCTTCGCCCGCGTCAAAGGCGAACAGGGTCAGCCCCACGGCCGGGTTCTGCACCAGGGTCTTGCTGGCGATCTGGCCGGGGCGGCAATCTACCTGCGCCGCCAGAGGCAGCGGGGTGGCGTAGTCGAGATTTTTGAAGAAGTGTTGCATGGGGGCCCTCCTTGCCGTTTCAGGGTGCGAGGCTTTTGCCTGACGATTCTTTTGTAGCAGGGGTGGGGCCAGGGTTCCGTAACATTTGTTACGGGGCAGGAAAAAATGTGAAAAAGGTTATGCCGGCGTGAAAAAAGTCTGTGCCGCGTCGCGAAAAGTCGGCGCGAGGCCGCCTTTTGCCTGCGGGGCACGCTCTGCGCGCGCCCAGGGTGCCGGAAGGTTTTTGAAGGGTGGGGGGGATGAGAACGGGGAACTTTTGTCCGTAACAGTCCCCCGCCCCCAGACAAAAGAGCATTACATTTCGTTAGGATACTCGCAAATACGGCGCAGGGCGGCCGTGTCAGGCACGCGCACGCGCCTGCCGTGCAGGTCCAGCAGGCCCTCGTCACGCATGGCGGCCAGTTCGCGCGAGAGGGAGGGGCGGGTCACGCCCAGGAAATCGGCCATCTGTTCGCGGTTCATGCCTAAGGCCAGGCTGCCGTCGGGGTGCAGGTGCTCCAGCAGCAGGCCGGCCAGTTTGCGGCGCAGGCTGCCGGAAGAAAGCAGAGCCACCCGCCTGGTGAGAAAAAGGGCCTTGTGGGCGAAAATGCCGAGCATGTTGCGGATCATGCGGGCGTGCACTGTGCAGCCCTTTTCGCAGGTGGCGTAGAAAAACCGGCCGGGGATGCCCAGCACGCGGGTCTGGCTTTCGGCCAGCACGCTGCAGCCGTAGGCCGTTTGGTCCAGAAAGACGTAGACCTCGCCGAAGAGGTCGCCCGGCTGGTCGATGTGGGCCATGACCGCCCGCCGTCCCTGGGCGGATTCGCGGCAGACGCTCACCGCGCCATCCAGCAGCACATAGAGCCTTGCCGGGGGGTCTGTTTCGGCGAAGATAAGGCTGCCTTTGGCGTGGGAGGAGACTGCGGCGCCGCTGCAGGCCAGGCAGCGGCGGGCTTCTTCCGGTGTCATGCCATGGAACAGGGGGCAGGTGCGCAGGGCCTGATCCATCAGGTCTCCTTCCCGGAGCGGGATGTTACATATAAATCCCCAGCAGTACGCCCGCCAGCACCACAGGCGAAATGACGCCGTTGAGGGTAAAAAAGGCCGTGTTTACATAGCGCAGGTCCTGGGGCCGCATGAGCCGGTGCTCCACAAAGAGCAGGACGACGATGCCGCCCCAAAGGACGTACCAGGGCCAGGCGAGACCGGCGGCGTAGCCTGTGAGCAGCAGAAAAATGGCCGTCATGGAGTGGGAAAACGCCGCCAGCAGCAGGGCCGCGTCCGGGCCGTAGTCAGCGGGCACGGAGTGGAGCTCAAAGGCCTGGTCGAACTCCAGATCCTGAAAAGCATAATAGATGTCAAAGGCGGCCACCCAGAAGGTAACGGCAAAAAAGAGCAGCGCCGCGGGCAGACCCAGGCTGTCGGGGTTCACGGACAGCCAGCCCGCCAGGGGGGCCAGCCCCAGGGTGGCCCCCAGCCAGAAGTGACAAAAAGGCGTAAAGCGCTTGAGCAGGCTGTAGGCCGCGGCAAAGAGCAGGGCGGGCACGGAGAGCCACAGACAGACCGTGTTCAGCGCCGCGCAGCAGGCAATGAAAATCAGGGCCATGAGGGCGCAGAAGGCCCAGGTCTGTTTGGCGCTGATGACGCCGGTGACCAGGGGGCGGTCGCAGGTGCGGGGGTTGTCGCGGTCAAAGGGCAGGTCCGCCAGGCGGTTGAAGGCCATGGCAAAGGAGCGCGCCGCTATCATGGCAATGGTCAGAAAAATCAGGGCGCGGCCAGAGGGCAGCCCCCCGGCCGCCAGAAAGGCTCCGGCCCAGGCGTAGGGCAAGGCGAAGACGGAATGCTCTATCTTGACCATGCGGCAGATATCGCCGAACTGGCCGAAGGGGGTGGACAGGGCAAAGCCGGAAGGCGGCAGAAAACGCATGCGAAGTTCTCCTTGCGGGTGACAAAGCGGGGCACGGCGCGCCCCCAGGGGTTCCGGAAAATGTATCGGCGTGCGGCGGGACCGCACTGACGCAGTGTATTTTTGCAAAGGCGCATTCTGAAATTCTCATAACGCCCCTTCCAGCGCTTACGCCTTTGTGGCGGCGGTTGCCTGTGCAGCCGTCAGAACAGCGCCACAGTGGCGCTGCGCTATCCGCCGCAGTCGGCGGCATCGCCCTGCAGCTTGGCCAGGGCGTGGGGCAGGGCGGGCAGCACGGCGGCCAGGTTTTCAACCACGGCCTTACGGCTGCCCGGCAGGTTGATGACAATGCTGCGCCCCAGCGCGCCCGCCGCCGCGCGTGAAATGACCGCGTGGGGCGTCTTGGCCAGGCTGGCGGCCAGCATGGCCTGAGTAAAGCCCGGCAAGGGCATGTCCAGCAGGGCCGCCGTGACCTGCGGGGTAGTGTCGCGCGGCGAAAGCCCTGTGCCCCCGGTGGTGCAGATGAGGTCATAGCCCTGGTTCAGGGCCAGGTCCGTGAGCAGGGCGCGCAGTTCCTGCGGTTCGTCCGGCAGTAAAAAGCCCTGGCAGTGGCAAAGGGGCAGGGCTGCGCCCACGGCGACGGCAATGGCCGGCCCGCTCAGATCTGTGCGTTGGCCGCGCGCGCCCCGGTCTGAAAGCGTGACCCAGGCGAGGCTCAGGCCCTCTTTGCGGGGGGTGAGCTCCAGCGGACCTTCGGGAAGGTCGACCAAGGCCGTGAGCAGAAAGGCATTGACGGCGTGGAGGCTTTCGGCGGCAACCGGCGGCAGCCAGGCCCGGCCCGTCACCTTGAAAAGAGCCGTGCCGCAGGCCCCGCACAGGTTTGTGCCCACGTCCAGCCGGGGCAGGGCCCAGGGTTCCGGAGCCAGCAGGCCGTGGCCGCCGGTGCAGCCCGCGCCCTGGGTGGGGGCCGGCAGCAGGGGCAGACATCGGCCCTGCGTGCAGGCCTGGATGTGCAGTCGGATATTCATGCGTGTTCTCCACTGGGCTGGCGCGCGCCGGGGGGCGCGCGCGGACGGAGGCATTCCCTCATTGTAGCCGCAAGCGCGATAGGTTACAAGGGTGGGGAAGCGCCGTGCCCAACGGCGCGACCAGACAAGGAGTTCGCCCATGACCAGTCGCAGCCAGGACCAGACCGGGAACCTCAAGGTGCTCGGTTCCGGTCGCCTGCACGCCCCGGAAGGAGGCCCCAGCGTTGCTCTGCTGGAATCCTTTCCCAATTGTTTTCCCCAGCGTCCTTACGTCATCAGTTTTACGTTTCCGGAGTTCACCTCCCTTTGCCCTGTGACCGGCCAGCCCGACAGCGGGATCATCACGGTGGAATACATCCCGGACCAGCGCTGCGTGGAGTCCAAGAGCTTCAAGCTCTATATGTTCGCCTTCCGCAACCACCAGTCCTTTATGGAAACCATCACCAACACGGTGCTGGAGGATCTGCGCGCTCTCATGGACCCCTGCTGGTGCCGGGTCAAGGGCTTGTTCGCCCCGCGCGGCGGTACCCGCATCCATGTTTTTGCCGAGGATTTTAAAGAACTGCCGGAAGAACGCGAGCGCTTGGTGCGCGCGGCCGTGGCCGCCTGGAAGTCTGAGCCCGACCCGCACCGGCCGTAAACCGCACCCTGCGTGCAGGGGGACCACAAAAACCGCACGTCCGACCTTGCCGTGACCTGCGGATTCTTCCCCCTCGCCAAGGGTGCGGCCTCTGTGTACGGCCGTGCGGTATGCCCTGTGCCCGCTCATGTGTCCCCGCAACCCTGTAAAGGACGACCACCGTGCGGCCAGTGACAGAAAAGCCCCACGCGCCGACGGCCCCTGAAGCTCCGGCGGCGCAGTTGGCCCGCACAGCGGCCCGGCTGGGCGGCTATGCCCTGGCTTCGCGTCTGCTGGGGCTGCTGCGGGATATGTGCATGGCCTGGCTGGTGGGCAGCGGCCCCACGGCGGACGCTCTGGCCGCCGCCCTGCGCCTGCCGCACGCCCTGCGCCGCCTGCTGGGGGAAGGCTCCCTGTCCATGAGCCTCACCGCGGCTCTGGTGCGCCATTGTCGTCCAGATACGGCGGCGGGTCGCAGTTACCTTGCGCAGGTGGGCCGCGCCCTGGCTGTGCGCCTGGGAGCAGCGCTGGCCCTGCTGCTTCTTCTGGCCGTGGCGGCCGCGCCCTGGCTGGCGACAGGACTGGCTCCGGGCTTTGCCGGGCCGGAGCGGGAACTGGCGATCTTTTTGCTGCGCCTCTGTCTGCCCTATGGGCTGGCGGCCTGCATGGCGGCCCTGGGCACGGCCCTGCTGCACAGTCTGGGCCTGTTCCGGCTGCCGGGGCTTTCGCCTGTGCTGTTCAATGTCGTGGCCCTGGCCTTTGCCGGGGCGGCGGCTTTGGGGCTGTGCCCTCCGGCCCCGGCCCTGGCCCTGGGCATGAGCTGCGCGGGCTTGGCCCAGTGGGCCCTGCTGTGGTGGGGCGCGCGCCGCGCCTTGCGCCGACCGGGGCCTACAGGGGCGTCTCTGGGGGGCGCCGCTGCCGCCTTGTCTGAGACTGTCGTTGCGGCAGCGGCAAGGTCTGCGCCCGCACCTGCCCCCGTATCTGCGGCAGGGGCCGCTGCCTGGCGCTGTCTGGCGGGCACGCCCGCGGGCCTGCTGGGGGCCTGCGCGCCGCAGTTCTGCCTGCTGGCGGCGGCGGCTTTGGCCTCCGGCCTGGGAGCGGGTCTGGTGGCCGGTCTCTATTATGCTGAACGTCTGCTGGAAGTGCCCCTGGGCCTGGTGGGCGCGTGCCTGGGCACGGCCAGTCTGCCCGCCCTGAGCCGCCTGGCCGCGCAGGGCCGCCAGGCGGATTTTGCCGCAGCCCTGCGCACGGCCCTGCGCCTGACCTTGCTGCTCAGTCTGCCCGCTGTTGCGGGCCTCTGGGCCGTGGGCGCGCCCCTGGTGCGGGCTTTGTTTTGTCATGGCGCGTTTGACGCCCAGGCTGCACAGACCGCCTGGTTGATGCTGACCGGTTTTTTGCCCGCGCTGCCGGCTCTTGCCTGCAACCGTTCCCTGCTGGCGGCCTGCAACGCCCTGGGCCAGGAGCGGCGCACGGCGCTGAGCGCCCTGGCCGCCGTGGCGTCCACCCTTGCGGTGGGGGCCGCGCTGGTACATAGTCGTGGGGCCGGGCTGCTGCCCCTCGCATTTGTGCCGCCGCTGGCCGCCGGCGTGGGATTGTGGCTGCAGACGGGCTTTCTGCTGCGCGCCCTGGCCGTGGCCCTGGGCCGCGCCGGGGCGGCAAACGCGGGGGCCGTCGCCGTGTCCGCCTGTCTGCCCGGCTGGGCGGCGGTGCTGCGGCACGGGCTGGCCGCCCTGGTTACGGGGCTGGCGGCGCGGGGGCTGGTGCTGTTGACGGAGGGTTGGCCTCCGGGGTCTGGTCTGGCCGTGGCCGTGTCTGGCGGCGCGGTTGCCTGGGTCATGGGTCTGCTGCTGTTGCGGGATGGGGATATGCTGGCCCTGGCCGCGCATCTGCGCGGTCGGGGAGTGCTGGATTCCGTCAGAGAAACGCGGGGGACCGCCCCCCGTCGGTGAGTGTTATGCGCCACATTTTTTCCGTCAGACGACGTCGGCTGGCTTTGCTCCTCTGGGCGGCAAGTCTGCTGCTGTTTTTGCTGCTGGGCGTCTGGAACATCAATGCCGACAAGGAAGAGACCGCCAACCGCCTGAGCGGCGATGCGGGCCGCATGGCGGCTCAGCTGGCGGCCCTGCTTTCCCTGCCCGCCTGGGAACTGGACGAACTTACGGCCCGCACCATTGTCATGGCTGCCATGGAGGACGAATCCATCTACGCCATCAAGGTGCAGACCAAACGAGGCATGCTGGAGGGCCAGCGCCGCAACTACCAGTGGGAACCCGTGCCCTGGGACGATGAGATCACCGAAGACAGCGTGCAGGGCATGAACCCCCTTAAAATGGAAGGCCGGGTGGTGGGCTCCGTGGAGGTTTATCTTTCCCCCCGCGTGAGCGATGAAGATCTGGCCCGCAAGGCCCGGCGGGAGGTCTGGCGTTTTGCGCTTTCGGCCCTGTTGGCCACGGGCGTGCTGGGCCTGCTGCTCTGGCAGTGGGGCGACCTGGACCGTCTGCGCGGTCTGACCCGGCGGGGCGGCCGTGCGGACGGTCCCGCAGAGGGGCTGGAGGCCGTTGCCGGTGCGGCATTCGGGGCTGCAAAACCTTCTGCTGCAAAGCCGGGTTCGGCGGGCACGGGGGCGGACGCCGAAGGTGTGCCCTGGGGCGAAGCTCCGGCGGATGGCGTGTCGGGCCGGGTGAAAGACGACGCTTTGAGCGCCGGGGCCGTGGTCAGCCCGGCTCTGGGGCGGGCCTTTGCGCTGCGTCGGCCCGAAGCCTGGCGGGTGACGGCGGGGCTGTTTGGTCAGACCTTTGCCCATGCGCCCTTCCTGCTCGGCCGTCTGTATGAGGACGGGGACGCGGCGGCCCTCTGCCGCTTGGGGCAGGTACTGGAAAAGGCGGCCCCGGCCGTGGGCGCGGAGCGCCTGGCCGCGGCGGCCCGCGCCATGCAGGCCGCCCTCAACGATCCGGATTGCCCCACTACGGCTCTGGCCGTGGAAGACTGCCTGCACGCCCTGGAAGAGGTGCTGCGGACCCTGGACGGCGCGCCGCAAGGCCCGTCTTCGGAACAGACCGTTTAGAGCGCCGCATTTTTGCAAGGCTTCGGCGGCCGCCTACGCGGACGCCCGCCGGGGCGCAGACACAGCAATACAGACGTCGGGGCGGCACACCGCCCCTGTGCACATGTATAGGAGAGAGTGGTATGGGATTTTTCAGCGCCATCAAGAAGATATTCGGCGGTGAGCCCGGAGAAGCCGCGCCCGGAACAGTTGCGCCGGAAGGGAGCGGGCCCGTCGCACCGGCCCCGGCAGCGCCTGCGGTCGCCCCGCAGGGCGGCGCTTCCGAAACTGCGCCGGAATCCGCATCGGCTACAGAGGCGGTGGCGTCGTCCGCGTCGCCCGCCGTCGCCGCGCAGGAGACGGCCCTGACCCTGCGCCTACGCGAGGCCGAGCCGCGTCTTTCGGTCTGGCTGGGCATTGTGCTGGAAGGCGTGGAAGAAACTGGCGAGGCCCTCCGGCAACGGCTGCTTTTTCTGCTGCGCGCCCTGGACGCCCCGGAGGCCGAGGCCCAGGCCTTTGTGCGGGATTTTGAGGGCTGGCTTGCCCGCATGGACTACCGGCTGGTGGAGGAATTCCGCTCCGAGCTGCAGTACCGTCTGGCTCTGGCCCTGGACCTGGAGGACGAGGAGGACGAGCGCAACCGTCTGTTTGTGAAGATCAGCGAAGGCCTCAGCCGCACGCGGGAACAGCTGGCCCGCGGCCTGGACACGCTGTTTGCCGGGCACGGTGAGCTGGACGAAGCCTTCTGGGAAGAGCTGGAAGAGCTCTTCATCATGGCCGACCTGGGCTATGAACCGGCGCTGGAGCTGGTGGAGCGCCTCAAAGAGCGCGCCCGTAAGGAAAAGATCACCCAATCCGAGGGCGTGCGCGAGCTGCTCAAGGCCGAGCTGGAGGACATTTTCCGCGCGCCCCGGCGCATTGCGGCCGTCAATCCGCCCGAAGTGGTACTCATGATCGGCGTCAACGGCGTGGGCAAGACCACCACCATCGCCAAGCTGGCCCATCGGGAGCGCATGCAGGGCAAAAAGGTCATGATCGCCGCGGCAGACACCTTCCGCGCGGCGGCCATAGAACAGCTGCAGGTCTGGGCCGAGCGCGTGGGCGCGCTGTTTTACGCGCGGCAGGCGGGTTCGGATCCGGCGGCCGTAGCCTATGAGGCTGTGGAACGCGCCGTGAAGGAAGGGGTGGACGTGCTGTTTGTGGATACGGCGGGCCGCTTGCAGACCAAGGTCAACCTCATGGAAGAGCTCGCCAAAATCCGCCAGGTGCTGGGCAAAAAGCACCCCGGCGCGCCGCACCGCAGCATTCTGGTCATCGACGCCACTACAGGGCAGAACGCCCTTTCGCAGGTCAAACTTTTCAAGGAAGCCGCCGGGGTGGATGAGCTTATCCTCACCAAGCTGGACGGCACGGCCAAGGGCGGCGTGGCCATTGCCGTGGCCATGCAGCACCATTTGCCCATTACCTATGTGGGCCTGGGCGAAAAGCTGGAAGACCTGCGCCCCTTCAACGGCGCGGACTACGCCCGCGCGCTGCTGGAAGCGCCGTCAAGTTCCGCGCCTGTCGGCCGATAAGACCAACAAGGGGCCAAAGTCTTGGGCAGGGCGGGCAAGCCGTCCGTCAGTCCTGGCCGTATTCCTGCTTGAGGACGGCTTCGGCCTTGATGCGGTCCAGCAGCTCGGCAAAGGTGGCTTTGACATGCTCGCGGATGTCGCCGGCCACCACCAGAAAAAGCAGGTCGTCCCCAGGGCGGAGCAACCCCTCGGCGCTTTCGGCCAGAATGGCAAATATGCCGGGGCGTTGTTCCATCTCCCTGCAGATGGCGGACATTTTGGCCCTGTCCGGGGTGACGCGCACCTGGCTTACGGGGCTATGGTCCTTGCGCGACCAGGCGCGCACTACGCCGTTGTGCACCAGGGTCATGCCCACGTGTTCGGCGAAGCCGGGGCGGGCTTTGAGTTCCTGCAGCGTTTTATTAATATCCATGGCTACCTCTTGCATTGGGGCTGGCGGCACGGGCCGACCGTGTCGGCAGCTTGGTTACGGTTGCTGATGGTAGTCCTTTTCAGTCGGTTTTCAAAGGATATTGTGCATGGCGCAGTTATCGCAATTATTGGCCCGCCTGCCGGAGTGCCGGGAAGTGCGCATGAGCGCCACGGGGCATGTGCTGTGGGTCTGCTGGCAGGGGACGCTGGCCCCGGCCGTGGGGCAGACCCTGCTCAACTACGGCGGCATGCAGGTGGGCGAGGCAGCGGAACAGTCCCTTTGGTTCTTTTTTACGGATGACGTGTTTCTGGCCCTGGCGCGTCTTCAGGTCTGGGGCAATTTTAATGAGCTTGCGGTGGGCGTGGAGCTTATGCCGGGCCGGCTGCAGATGGGGCGGCGGCGCGAAGCCACTGTCTTGCTGGACGCTGCCCTGCAGAATCAGGAAATGCTGGTCACAGACCAGCTGGATGTCTGGGTGCACCCCAAGAGCCGTGAGGGCAGGGGCACCATGCCCGGCATCAGTTTTGAGCGTCACGCCGCCCGCCAGGGCATGGCCGCTGCGGATTGGTCCGGCATGGTTGTGGATGTGCGCATGCCCTACGCCTCCACCCAGTCCTGGTTTGCCATTCTGCACCCTTTGGGCAGCCCGCTGGATAAGGCTTTTCAGGCCGGCTGGAGCGCCATGTTTAAAAGGGTGGAAGCCCTGCTGCAGCAGCTCAAAATCAAGTTTATCGTCCATGAAACCTTTGTCATGCTGGCACTGGAAAATCTGCTCATGCTGCGCACCTTTATGCGCGATTACCTGCACAGCTTCGACAAGGAACACGGCGAAGGGGCCCACTGGCCCTGCGTCTGCGTGCTGGCAGACCGCAATAACCTCAATTTTAACAGTGAATTGCCCAAGAAAATCGGCCTGCAGTGGGATAAACTCATGCCCGATTTTCCCTACCTGAGCTACCGCAATGCCTATTTGCTGGGCGAGGGCTTTACGGTGCAGGATCTGCGCTACACGGGCGAACAGATGTCCGTGGACAACTGGTGCAACGTGCTGCTGGATGAAAACAGCTTGAGCGGCCGTTCCATCCCCCTGCTCATGCCTGGCCAGCTCACGGCCGGCAACGGCGTGGGCTGCTTTTACTGCGGCGTGCACAGCCATACAGCCGAACAGTGCCCCACCAGAGCCTGCCCCCCCAGCCGGGCACAGGTTTGGGACGACCTGGCCGGGATGGATCTGGAGTCGATTAACGAAGGCTTTCGGCAGACAGAACTGGCCCTGGCGGAACAAGGCGTGGCGGCCTACCCCGCCCTGCTGGCCGGGGGCGGCCCGGCGGCCACAGTGCTGGCGGCCGTGCTGGACCTTAACGGCGCCTGCCAGTTGCGCAACGTGCCCCGGCGCTGGCTGTACCGCAGTCACGACCCCGATACGGAAGGAGAAAATCCGGCCAGGGACGACAGCCCGGCCTGGGTCCTTTTGGACGCTCTGGCCGGAGCCGGGCCCGATGAACTGGCTGACCTGGAAAAAAGGATCACGCAGACCATTGCCCGCCACCAGCGCGACCCGCGCCTGCGCATGGTGCTGGCGTTCACTCAGGTGGAACGGGGTGAGCTTGAGCGCGCCCTGGGCTCCTTCCGGGAGGCGGCCTCCCTGACCCCTTCACCGGCCCTGCAGGCCTGGAATGAGTTTTTACAGGCCCGGCTGGCTGAGGAACAGGGGCAGTTCGGCTCTGCTATTGAGCAGTACACCCAGGTCTGGCGGGTCATGCCCCAGTGGCGCGAGGTCAGGTATAGGGGGATGGTCTGCAAGGTCAAAATGGGCTTTGCCGAGCCGGTTCTGGACCAGATTGTCAAACTGGTGCGCGAAGACCCGACCTACTTTAACCGCGTGCTCATCGACCCGGCCCTGGAGCGGGGCCGCCTGCTCATTCTTTCTGCCCTCTACGAGCTGTGGGAAGAAGCCCGCAAAAAGGCCGAGGCCGAGCGCGTCTGCATCAACGAGCTGCGCGCGCGGCTGGAGGCCTGGTTCCCCGCCGACCACCCCGTACAGCTGCAGATGGGCGAACGCCTGGGCAACCTGGAGGCGCTTTCCAACGTCAGCAACTACATGGCTTTTCTCAAGGTGGTGGCGGACCGTCCCACCCTGGAAAGCGAACTGGACGCAGCCATTGCGCAACAGGTGGAAGACCTGCGCAACCGCTACAAATACTATCTGGACATCCTGCAGGAAATCCGCGACGAAGCCTCATGGTTTCCCTTCCCCACGGCTCTGCGCGACTTCAGCCGGGAATTCAACGAGGCCGCCGGTATTATCAACCGGGCCTTTGCCTGCAACTTTCGCGAGGCTGCGTCCTTCAAGCAGGTGCAGGCCGAAGCCCCCCGCCTGGCGGAACTCTTGCGTGAGCTGCGCAAGCGTCTGCAAAACCTGCGCATGGTGCGCGACGGTACCCTGTTCGGCCTGACCATGGCCCGCACCTTCATCTGGGTGGAGGCCGTGGGGCTGCTGCTTTGCTTTATCGGTGTGCCCGTGGTGGTTTTTTGGGGCGACGCCCTGCGTCTGGGCTGGCTTAAGCAGATCCTGGGCGCAGACCAGTGGTCCATCCAGAAGGTGCTCATCCTTATCGTCAGTGTCGTGGCCTTGGGGCTGGCCGCCCTGCGCACTACCCTGACCTTTGACCGCAAGCGGGAAAAGCTCCTGGAGCAGGCGCGGGAACAGCGTGAGCAGGCCCAGCGCGCCCGGCTGGAAAAGATCAAACGCCAGCGCCGCGCTGAAGCGGAAAAGGCCGAGCGTGAACGCTCGGCCCTGGCTGCGCGAGAGATGAAAAAGCAGCGAGATCGTGCGTAAAACCGCTTGGCGCAGGGCGCACTTGCGCGCGAGGCGGCAGACAGCCTGCTTTCCTTTGAGAAACCTTCCCGAAGGAAGAGCCGTATGGGGAGCAAAGGGCGGGCCTTTGCCCTTGAAAGGTTTATTCCTGGCCCAGCTCGTGTTTGAGCCATGCCTTGACGGTGGGCGTAGGCGCGCTTATACCGCGCCAGTTGCCGTGGGCCTGGTGAAAGTCCGCCAGCAGTTCTTCCGGCAAAGGGACAGTAATCAGATCTTCGGCCTGTTCAGAATTGCGGCGCACCAGACGTACTACGGGCGGGTTCTGCCAGCTGTCCACCACAAAATAATGGGAAACGTCGTCCTTGGAACGCACGGGCGGGTATTCCGAATGCCAGTCGTTGTTGCCCCACTCCAGATACATGGTCACGGCGTGTTCCGGAGTCAGGTTCCAGTCGATGTCATAGAGGGCGAAATCCTTGAGCTGGGGCATAAGCGACCTCCTTGGTGCAAAGATCCCCTGGGCCGTTGCGCCACAGGCTTTGTGATTTATCAATAACAATTCTTGATAAATCTGGCAAGCCCCCAGCGTCCCTTTCGTGTGCGCCGGTGGTGCGCCGCTAGAGCAGAGTACCGTTGAGAACACATATTCTCAACGGCTACGGCACGTTTGTTCCGGATCTTACCCGTGCAACTACATAGTGGTGCTGTCTTTGCCCGTAACTTCCTTCCTCGTAACGGGCCAGGCGCTTGCGTTGCAACGGCTGAAACTGCGCTTGCACCTCCACGGCGGGCGTCTGCATCCGTAGCCGCCAGGCCTTGCAACGCTGTAAGGCCTTACTGCCCCTGCGCGGCAATCCAGGCATTGGCCTCTTCAAGGTGGAGCGTTCCTTCGTAGAGGGCTCTGCCGCTCACGGCCCCTACCAGGCTGGTGCTGCCCACGAGGGGGTAGAGGCGCTGCACGTCTGCCAGGGTGGCCACGCCTCCGGCGGCAATGACCGGCACGCGCGCAGCGCGGGCCAGGTGTTCCAGGGCGGGCAGGTTTACGCCGCTCTGCATGCCGTCGCGGTCGATATCCGTATAGATGATGAAGGCCGCGCCGTCGTCCTGCAGGCGGGGCAGCACGTCGTCCACGCTGAGGCCCGTGTCCGCCACCCAGCCCCGGCTTTTGAGCCGACCGCCTTCCGCGTCCAGTGAAACGCCCACCCGACCGGGAAAGGCGCGGCAGAGCGCGGCAAAAGTTTCCGGCTTTTCCAGGGCCAGGGTGCCGATGATGCAGCGGGTTACGCCCGCATCCAGGTAGGCGCGGGCCGTTTCCAGATCGCGGATGCCGCCGCCCAGCTGCACGGGAATGGTCAGGGCCGCGCAGATGCGGGCCACCACTGCGCGGCTTTTGGCCGCGCCGTCAAAAGCGCCGTCCAGGTCCACCACATGCAGCCAGCGCGCGCCGCGTTCCTGCCAGGAGCGGGCCGCTTCCGCGGGGTCTTCGGCAAAAACCGTGCTGTCGTCGGCGCGGCCGCGCCGCAGGCGCACGGCCTTGCCGTTCTGAATGTCCACAGCGGGGAAAATGATCATAAACCTATATCCTTCACAGCCTTGCGCATGCCTTCTGCGGCCAGTTGCTCGGCCGTGACCCATTGGCCCCGACGTTTAATAAACGTGCCCATATTCAGCAGGTTGTCCGCCAGGCCTACCTGCTGCTCGTCGTATACGGAGCGGGAGGCCACCTCGCCCTCGTCCACCCGCAGGAGGAAAAATTCCACCCGCACATGCGCGGCGTTGGTCACCCCGGCCTTGGAGCCCTCACGCTGGTGCCAGTCCAGCACTTGCGGCACCAGCAGATAGTGCGCGCCCTTTTTTTTGCCGTAGGCTATCCAGCGGGGCAGGCCCTGGGGCTGTTCAGAACTGTGAAACGCGGTGGCGTCTGCCGGCAGCTCCTGTTCGGTAATAAAAGTATACTGCCGTTTGCTCTCGGCCGTGAGGATGTGGCGCAACTGCAGGTTGAGGGCCTCCATGTCTTCGGGGGTGATGCGCCCCTGGTTTTCAGGGATGCGTCCCGCAATGAGCTGGCTGGCGTTGCGGGGCTGCGTAAAGGGCGCCACGCTGACGGCAAAGGCCGCCGGAAGAGAACGGGGCACCTCGGCCGTGCTGCGCGGACGGCGGCTGCAGGCGCAGAGCGCCAGGACCAGGCAAAGGGTCAGAATAGATAGGGAACGGGTGTGGGCGGGCATCAGTCAAGACCTCCCTTGGTGCTTCGGACAGTTGTGCCGTGTTGCCGTACGGCCTGGGCCAGGGCAAGGCCCAGACCCTTGGCGACGGACTCCAGCAAATGGTGGCCGTTCTGGCCGTAGCGAAATTCCACATGCAGGTTGCAGCGGGCGGCGCTGGCCAGGGCTTTGTAATATTCGCGCCAAAGGTCTTTTTCTTCCCCGGCCAGCACGGGGGGGAGCAGTTCGCCGCCGCGCCACTCCAGCCAGGGGCGGCCGGAAAGGTCTACGGTCACTTCGGCCAGGGCTTCGTCCATGGGCACGCGGCCGTAGCCCACGCGAGCAATGCCGACCCGGTCGCCCAGGGCCTCCAGCAGGGCTTTTCCCAGGGTCAGGCCCACATCTTCGGCCGTGTGGTGCGCGTCCACTTGCAGGTCGCCCTTGCAGTCCAGGCGCAGATCCATACCCGCCCAGAAGGCCGTGAGCGTGAGCATGTGGTCCAGCAGGCCGAAGCCCGTATTCACCTGGGTCTTGCCCGTGCCGTCCAGGTTGAGGCGCAGGTTGATGGCCGTTTCGGCGCTGGTTCGGGCCTGCTCGGCCACGCGCTGGGGCTGGTTCATGCGTCCTCCGTGGGGCCTGCGGCGGGCTTGTCCGCAGCTGCGGGGCCTTCCTTCGGCTTGGGCTGGTCGTCTTTGGGCGTGTCTTTTGCGGCGGCTGCGTCGGGTTTTTCAGCCTTGTCCTTTTTGTTGCGGTCGCGGCCGAACAAGGCCGCCACGCCAATGCTGATCTCATAAAGAATCAACATGGGGCAGGCCATAAGCAGCTGCGAAACCACGTCCGGCGGCGTCAGGATGGCCGCCACGATAAAGATGCCGAGAATGGCGTAGCGCCGCACCTTGCGCATCATGGCGGCGGTGATGAGCCCCATGCGCGCAAGGAACAGGGCAAACAGGGGCATCTCGAAAATGAGGCCGAAGGCCAGGATGAGCTTGAGCACAAAACTCAGGTAATCGCTGACCTTGGGCATGGCCACGATTTCTTCTGTGGCAAAGCTCACAAAGAAGCTGAAGGCATAGGGGAAGACCATGAAGTAGCAGAAGGCCCCGCCGCAGACAAAGAACAGGGCAGAGATCACGGCCACGGGGATGATGTAGCGTTTTTCCTCATCATACAGGCCGGGGGCGATAAAGGACCAGACCTGATAGAAGATGACCGGGCTGGAAACAAACACGCCCGCCACAAAGGCAATGTACATGCGGGTAAAAAAGCCTTCGGGCAGTGTGGTGTAGATGGCGTGCGAGCCCTTGGGCAGCACGGCCAGCAAAGGATCGACCAAGGCGTTGAAAATGGGGTCCACCACGGCCCAGCAGGCCAGAAAGCCCAGGCCCACGGCAATGCAGCAGCGCACCAGCCGCACGCGCAGTTCGCCCAGATGGTCCATGAGGCTCATGGGCGTGTCTTCGGGCGCGCTGTTTTTTTCGCCTTCCTGCGGTGCAGGCAGGCCGCTGTCGTCCGACAGCTGGGCCGGGGGCGGCGCGTCAATGGGCGGGGGCGGCGTGCCCGCCGCCTCAGTGGCCGGAGAGGTCGGCTCTGCGGCGGCCGCGTCCGGCTGCCATTGGGGCACGGCCAGAGCGGCGGCAAAAGCGTCGTCGGCCCCGGCCGGGTCAGAGCCAGCCGCGTCAGAAATAGGCGCGTCAGATAGGGGCGCGTTGGGCGTGGTCGCAATCGCTTGCCCGGAACCGGCGGCGTCCGTTTTGGGTGCGGCCTCCTGAGCCATGTTCGGCGGTTCGGGGGCGCCCTGCGGTGCGGCGTTCGTCGCCGCGTCTGCGGTGGGAGGCGTAGCGGCGGCGGCCGCGGCCACAAAGTCCGGGATGACAAAGCGCGGGGCGCTGGGGGCCTGGTCTGCCGTTTGCGCTGCTGGCTGTATGCCCGCTTTCGGCGTTGCTGCCGTCGGTTCGGGTGTGGTGGCGGGCGCAACGGCCTGAGGGGCCGTCGTCGCGCCCACTGCCGACGTTTCTTGCACAGCGCCGTCCTCGGCGGCAACGCTTACGGAAGCCGCTGCGTCCGTGACTGTGGGAGGAGAAGGCTGCCTTTCGCTCATACCTTGCCGCCGTCGCCGTTTTGCGGCTGGCCGCCCGGCGCGTTGACCGTGTCCATGGCCCCGGCGTTCCCAGTGTCGGCGCTTCCCTTGCGCGCTTCGGAAGCGTTGCCGCACGTAGCTGCCTGGGCTGCAGCGCTGGTCTTGGCCAGGGCGGCGGCCAGGGGGCTGCCCGGCGGGGGCGTGGGAGCGCCGGCGGTTTCGGGCGCGCCTGCCGCGGCCGGTGCGGGCGGGGCAGGGGTCACGTCAATAGTTGCGGTCTCCGCCGCAGTTGTTCCTTCTGCGGGGGCATCAGACGCTGCCGCCGCTGCAGCCGGTTTTGCCTTTGCCGCGCCTTCCGCCTGTTGGGGGGCGGGGGCGGCTTCGTCTGTGGCGGTGGGGGACTTGGCGGTTTTTACCCGTCGCTGCTCTTCCTCGGCCGCAGCCTCGGCGTTGAGCGTGCGTTGAAAGTCTGTGGAAACGCGGCGAAATTCGCCCATAGCCTTGCCCAGGGTGCGCGAGACATTGGCCAGGCTTTTGGGGCCGAGCACAATGAGGGCCACCACCAGGATGACCAGTAGTTCCGTGCTGCCGATGCCGAACATGGGTTTACTCCCATTCGATGGTGCTGGGCGGCTTGGAGGACACGTCGTAGACCACGCGGTTGACGCCCTTGACTTCATTGATGATGCGCCCGGAAATGCGCCCGATGAGTTCTGGGGGCAGGCGGGCCCAGTCTGCGGTCATGGCGTCCACGCTGTCCACCACGCGCAGGGCAATGACGTGCTCGTAGGTGCGGCCGTCGCCCATGACGCCCACGGTGCGCAGGGGCAGCAGCACGGCAAAGCCCTGCCAGACCTTGCGGTACCAGCCGGAGGCGCGCAGCTCCTCTTGCACGATTTTGTCCGCCTGACGGAGGGTGTGCAGCCGTTCCGGGCTCACTTCGCCCAGTACACGGATGGCCAGACCCGGACCGGGGAAGGGGTGCCGCCAGACCACGCTTTCGGGCAGGCCCAGCTCCACGGCCACCTTGCGCACTTCGTCCTTAAAGAGTTCGCGCAGGGGCTCGATGAGCTTGAGCTGCATGGTGTCGGGCAGGCCGCCCACATTGTGATGGCTTTTGATCACCGCGCTGGGGCCCTTGTGGGAGACGGACTCGATCACGTCGGGATAGAGCGTGCCTTGGGCCAGAAAATCCACTTGCGGCAGCTTGTTGGCCTCTTCATCAAAAATTTCAATAAAGGTATGACCGATGATTTTGCGCTTCTGCTCCGGGTCGTCCACGCCCTTGAGACGGGAGAGGAAACGCTCCTGCGCCTGTACAAAAGTGAGGTTGAGGTCGAAATGCTCAGTGAGGCAGTCCACCACTTCCTGACCTTCGCCTTCGCGCAGCAGGCCGTTATCCACAAAGATGCAGTGCAGGCGTTTGCCGATGGCCCGGTGCAGCAGCACGGCCACCACCGTAGAATCGATGCCGCCCGAAAGGGCGCAGACCACATGGCGGTCGCCCACCTGGGCGGCCATGTCGGCCACGCAACGCGTCACAAAGGAGGACATGGTCCAGTCCGGCGTGATGCCCGCCACCTTGAACAGGAAGTTCTGGAGCATGCGTTCGCCGTCCACACTGTGGTGTACTTCAGGATGGAATTGCACGGCGTAGATGCGGCGCTGCGTATCGGCCATGGCGGCCACGTCCAGGGTGGGGGTGCGCCCGGTGACGGCAAAACCCGGCGGCGGGGTGAGCACGCGGTCGCCGTGGCTCATCCAGACCCTGGTGGGGGAGGCCACGCCTTCCCACAGGGGGCAGGGGGCCGTGAGGGTGAGCTCGGCCGGGCCGTATTCGCGGGTCAGGGATTGGGCCAGCTCGCCGCCCAGATGCCTGGCCAGCAACTGCATGCCGTAGCAGATGCCCAGCACGGGCACGCCCAGGTCCAGAAAACCGGGGTCCAGGGCCGGGGCGTCTGCTTCGCCCACGCTGGCTGGCCCGCCCGAAAGAATCACGGCCTGGGGCCGCATGGCCGCCACCTGCGCGGCGCTGGTGACGCAGGAGTGGATTTCGGAATACACCCCCGCCTCGCGCACGCGCCGGGCAATGAGCTGGGTGACCTGAGAGCCGTAGTCGATGATGATGACCTTGCTGGGCATGGTTTGCGTCCCTGAAAAGCGGCAAAAGGTTGCGCGGCCCCCTCGCTGCAGCCAGGAGGGGGCGCGGGCCTAGTTTTCGATGCGGTAGTTGGGGGCCTCTTTGGTGATGACCACGTCGTGGACGTGGCTTTCACGCAGACCGGCCGGGGAGATTTCGCAGAAGGTGGTATTTTCGTGCAGTTCCTGCAGGTTGTGCGCGCCCACATAGCCCATGCCCGAACGCAGGCCGCCCATGAGCTGGTAGATGGCCTCCATGACCGGGCCACGGTAAGGAACGCGGCCCACAATGCCTTCGGGCACAAGTTTTTTGCTCTTTTCCTGGAAGTAGCGGTCGGAGCTGCCTTCCTTCATGGCGTCAATGGAGCCCATGCCGCGATAAATCTTGTAGGTGCGGCCCTGATAAAGGATGGTTTCACCGGGGCTTTCTTCCGTACCGGCAAAGAGCGAGCCGATCATCACCGAATGCGCCCCCACCACCAGAGCCTTGACAATATCGCCGGAAAATTTGATGCCGCCGTCGGCAATGCAGCAGCGGCCCATTTCACGCGCGGCGCGGCTGGCGTCCATCACGGCCGTCACCTGCGGCACGCCCACGCCGGCCACAATGCGGGTGGTGCAGATGGAGCCGGGGCCGATGCCCACCTTCACGGTGTCCGCTCCGGCTTCCAGCACGGCCTTGGCGCCTTCATAGGTGGCCACGTTGCCGGCCACCAGCTGGCAGGTGGGGAAGGCGCTTTTGACCTGCCGGATGGCCTTGAGCACATTGACCGAATGCCCGTGGGCCGAATCCAGCACGAGCACGTCGGCCCCGCCCTCCAGCAGCTGTTCGGCGCGGGCCTCGCAGTCCCGCCCGATGCCGATGGCCGCGCCCACACGCAGACGTCCCTTGTCGTCCTTGCAGGCATTGGGGTATTTTTGCACCTTGTCAATGTCCTTCATGGTGATGAGGCCGCGCAGGCGGCCGCCTTCGTCCACTACCAGGAGTTTTTCGATGCGGTGCTCGTGCAGGTGGCGTTTGGATTCCTCCAGCGAGGTGCCCATGGGCACGGTGACCAGATTTTCGCTGGTCATGACCTCGGCCACGCGTACGGCCTGGGCGTCCTCCACAAAGCGCACGTCGCGGTTGGTAAGGATGCCCACCAGGCGGTCGCCCTCCACCACGGGCAGGCCGGAAACGCGAAAGTCCGACATGAGGTCCAGGGCTTCCTGCACCGTGTTGTTGGGTGAGATGGTCACAGGGTCGAGGATCATGCCGCTTTCGCTCTTCTTGACTTTTTCCACCTCCAGCCGCTGGCGGGACACGGGCATATTCTTATGGATGATGCCGATGCCGCCCATGCGCGCCATGGAAATGGCCATGGCCGCCTCGGTGACGGTATCCATGGCGGCGGAAAGCAGGGGAATGCGCAGGGGGATGGATGGCGTGAGCCATGTGGTGATGTCCACGGCGTCCGGGGTAATGTCCGAAAAGCCGGGGATGAGCAAAATATCGTCAAAGGTCAGGGCCTTGCCGCGATTGGTGAACATGACTGCCTCGTAATGGTCTGTAATAACTAATCAAAATATAGACAGATAGGGTATCCCCTTGCGGGGCGTATGTCAATGTGGCAAAGCCGCGCGCAAAGCCGCCCCACGCCGGGCAGCGGCGCCCTGCAAACCGGAGCAGCGCAAGGCGCGCCACTGCGGCGCGAGCCCGCGCGGCAGACTCCGGACGCGAACTGTGGCGGTCGTACTTGACGCGGGCGCGCAAACAGCCTATGAATCACCACTTCGCCCCTCTGGGGGCGCGGCGCAGAGGTAACTATGTTTGAGAGCCTTTCCGACAGACTTTCCGGGGTGTTCCGCGACTTTCGCGGGCAGGGGCGGCTGACCGAAGAAAACGTGCAGGCCGGCCTGCGCGAGGTGCGGCTGGCCCTCCTGGAGGCGGACGTCAACTTCAAGGTCGTCAAAGACTTTGTGGAAAACGTGCGCGAAAAATGCCTGGGCCAGGAAGTGCTCAAAGGCGTGAGCCCGGCGCAGCAGGTGGTCAAGATTGTCCACGATGCGCTGGTGGCTCTGCTGGGTGGCGAAACCGCCGGTCTGCAGCTGCAGGGGCGGGAGCCCGCCGTGATCATGCTGGTGGGCCTGCAGGGTTCGGGCAAGACCACTTCGGCGGGCAAGATCGCTAATCTGCTGCGCAAGCAGAAAATGCGCCCCTATCTGGTCCCGGCGGACGTTTACCGTCCGGCGGCCATTGACCAGCTTACCGTGCTGGCCAGGCAGCTGGATATGCCCTGCTACCCCTCCACCACGGATATGAACCCCGTGGACATCGCCAGGCAGGCCGTGGCGGCCGCGCGGGAGCAGCAGGCCACCGTAGTGCTGCTGGATACGGCGGGCCGCCTGCACGTGGACGAGCCCCTGATGCAGGAGCTGGCGGCCATCAAGGCGGCGGTGGAGCCGCAGGAAATTTTGTTTGTGGCCGATGCCATGACCGGTCAGGACGCCGTGACCGTGGCCCAGAGTTTTAATGATCGGCTGGGCGTCACCGGCGTGGTGCTGACCAAGATGGACGGCGACGCGCGCGGCGGCGCGGCCCTTTCCATCCGCGCGGTGACGGGCGCGCCGGTCAAGTTTGTGGGCATGGGCGAAAAGCTCTCGGAGATGGAAGTTTTCCACCCCGACCGCATCGCCGGGCGCATTCTGGGCATGGGCGACGTGCTCACCCTGGTGGAAAAAGCGCAGGGCGCCATCAACGCCGAGGAAGCTGAAGAGCTGGCCCGCAAAATGCAAAAGGCCAGCTTTGATCTGGAAGATTTCCGCACCCAGATGCGCCGCATCAAAAAACTGGGTTCGCTGGACAGCATCCTCAAGCTCATTCCCGGTTTGGGCGGCCTGCGCGAAAAGCTGGCCCAGGCGGGCGGGGCCGTGCCGGAAAAAGAGCTGGCCCGCACTGAGGCCATTATCAGCTCCATGACCATGGCCGAGCGCCGCAACCCCGATCTGCTCAACGGCAGCCGCAGGGCGCGCATCGCCAAGGGCGCGGGCGTCACGGTGGCCCAGGTCAACCAGCTGGTGCGCCAGTTTGAGCAGATGCGCAAGATGATGCAGGGTATGCTGGGCGGCGGCAAGGGCGGCAAAAAGGCCGCCATGCCCCGCATGCGCGGCATGCCTCCGGGCCTGAATCTGCCCGCGGGCATGGGCGGCATGCCCTCCGGCATGGGGATGCCGGGCATGGGCGGCATGCCGGGTATGCCCGGTATGGAAGGCCTGTCCGCCGGGCGCTCCGGCTCTGGCAAGTCCGCAAAAAAGCGCAAGAAAAAAGAACGCCCCAAGCGCAAAAAGAAATAGACGCAGTTTTCCACGGCAAGGGCGCCGCCGCGAGCGGCAGACATCCTGTATGCGCCGGGCCATTTCGCCCTTGCCCTTTCCCGGACGCAACGCTAACATACTACCAGCAAGGGAGTTTGACGCAATGGCTGTAAAGTTGAAATTGACCCGCCTCGGCAGCAAGAAGCACCCCTTTTACCGGGTTGTGGCCGCCACGGACGAAACCCGCCGTGATGGCCGTCCTTTGGCTTTTCTTGGCTACTACAACCCCATGACCAACCCCGTGGACGTGAAGCTGGAAGCGGACCAGATCAAGGAATGGCTGGCCCGGGGCGCGGAACCCACGGACACCGTGCGCGCCCTCATCAAAAAATACATGGCCTGATTGCACCGGCCTTAAGCGCGGAGCGCCCTGAAACGCCGCGCGTTTCAAAGGTTTGTGCAGCTGAGAGCCTTGCTTTTCGGCTGCATTGACGCCGCTTCGCGTTACGCCGCATTCCTTGCGGCGCAGGTCTTGTGGCGCGGCAGCGCCCCGGCGACAGACGCCATTTTGTCCGGCCAGGCGCGCTGCGGCTGCCCGGCCCTTCAGGCCCAGGCCCCTTTGGGAGGAAACCCCATGAAAGAGCTCATCCAATACATCGCCCGGTCCCTGGTGGACCATCCCGAAGAGGTGCAGGTCAACGAAGTGGAAGGAGAGCAGACCACGGTGCTGGAACTGAAGGTGGCCAAGGAAGACCTGGGCAAGGTTATCGGCAAACAGGGACGCACGGCCCGCGCCATGCGCACTATCCTGAGCGCGGCCTCCACCAAGTGCAAGAAGCGGACGGTGCTGGAAATTCTGGAATAAGACCATCTATGGCCGCATCCTGGATTGAAATGGGCACGCTTGCGCGGCCCCACGGCATCAAAGGGGAGCTCTGCATCGACTGGCATGCGGACTCCCCCTTGCTTTTGCATACCCCCCTCTGGCTGCGGCAGGGCGCAGCTCCGCCCCGGCGCGTGCGCCCTCTGGCCGTGCGCAGCCACAAGGGACGGCCTTTGCTCGTTCTGGAAGGCGTGGACAACCGTACTGCGGCCGAGGCTCTGCGTGGTGCGGCACTTCTGGTGCGGCGCGAAGATTTGCCCCCCCCAGACCCGGACGAAGTCTATCTGCACGACCTGCTGGGCTGCGCCGTGTTTCTGCCTGACGGCGGCCGTCTGGGTCGCCTGGATCATGTGGAGTTTCCCGCCGGTCAGGAAGTCTGGTCCATCCGCACCGACGATGACCGCGAAGTGCTCTTTCCCGCCCGACCCGAATACATTCTGCAGCTGAGCCCCCACATCCCTGCCGTGACTATTGATCCGCCCGAAGGACTGCTGGAGATATATCTCGGCGAATAGAGCATTTAACACTTGAAATGCTCGATTACGGCAGGCAAAAGCCTGCCTTTTCGCATTTCGTGGCAAGGATTTTCAAGAAAATCCTTGCAGAGCAGTTAGCTCATTTCATTCGCTAACTACTCTAGGGCGTCAACTCGGCCATGTTCGGCGCAACCCTGTATGCCGCGCGCAACTCCCGGAGAAAACCTGGCGGAGCGCTGCGGCCGGTCTGCATTTGATGGGGGACGCGGCAACGCTGGCCGCAATGACAAAAACGGCCAGCCTTTTTTCGGCCAGGGTACGCCCCGCGCGGTTCTGTGAGGAAATAACGTTTTTTGAAGGATAGGGGGTGTGGGGGGAAGGGAACTTTTGTTCACAAAAGTTCCCTTCCCCCCACAAAACGTTTCCCCCCAATCTATTGCAATGCCGCCAGCTTTTGCAGGAGCAAAGCGGCTTTGGCGGGGCCGATGCCGGGCAGGCGGCGCAGGTCTTCCAGGGAGGCGGCGCGCATGGCCTCTACGCTGCCGAAATGGTCCCAGAGCAGGCGGGCGGTGGCGGGGCCGATGCCGGGCAGGCGCATGAGTTCTCCGGAGAGGGCCGCGCCGCGCCGGGCGCGGCGGTGGCGGCCGATGACAAAGCGGTGGGCCGTATCGCGCACGTTTTGCAGGAAGAGGAGTTCCGGGCTGCCTTCGCGCAGGGGCAGAGGGTTGACGCGGTCGGGGGTAAAGATGCGGTCGGCCACATTGCCGGCACGGCGGTCGGCGTGGCCGGCCTCGTCGCGGGCCTTGGCAATGGCCGCCAGGGGAAAGAGGGCTTCGTGTCCGGCCTCGCGCAGGGCGCGTTGCACCGTGTGGAGCTGGCCGCGGCCGCCGTCGATAAGCAGCAGATCGGGCCAGGGCGGTCCGCTTTCCAGGCGGCGGGACACCCAGGCGTGCAGGGTGGCGTAGTCGTCGCCGCTGTCCGGCATGGCGTAGTTGCGGTATTGGCCGCGTTCGGGGCGGCCGTCCTCAAACACCACCAGGCCCACGCGGGTCTGCTTGCCGCCGGTGTGGGACACGTCCACGCATTCCAGGCGGTGGGGCGGGCCGGGCAGGTGCAGGGCCGCACCCAGACGGGTAAGAATATCCTGCGCGCCGCCGCGTTCCTGGCGGTGGGCTTCTTCGCGCGCATTGCCCTGGGCCAGGTCCACCAGGCGGTTGTCATCGGCGTTTTGTGGGGCCACCAGCCGCACGGGGCCGTTGCGGCGGTCGCCGAGAGTCTGCTCCAGCAGTTCGCGTTCGCCAAGGGCGGGCCGGGGCAGGGCTTCGGGCGAAGCTGCCGCGGTGGCCGCTGCGGCAGAGACAACAGTGGGAAAAATAGCGGAAGCGGGTGGGGCGGACGGAGCCGCCGGGGGGGCGTCAGCCCTGCTGCCGGGGCCGGACGGCGGCGCGTCGGGGGCGCTGCGGGCGGCTTGGCCTGCAGCGGAAACGTGCTCCGCGTCGGTGGGCGGGGCCGCGTCAAGGGCTGGGTCCGTTTCCAGATCCGGCGGCAGCCAGGGCAGCAGCACGCGCGGCGGCGGGGTAACCTGGCTGTAGTACTGGGCCAGGAAGGACCAGAGCAGCTCCGGGGCATCCTCAAAGCTCAGGCCCGGCCAGTAGAAGGCCCGGCCGTCGGTCACGGCGCCGTTGCGCACAAAGACCAGGGCCAGCGCCAGACCGCGTTCGCCGGGGGCCAGGCCCAGGGCGTCCATATCGCCGCCGCCGGGCAGCACTGCGGCCTGACGTTCCACAGTGCGCTCCACGGCGCGGATCTGGTCGCGCAGCAGCGCGGCGCGTTCAAATTCCAACGCCTCGGCGGCGGCTTCCATGCCCGTGCGCAAATGGTGCAGCAGTTCCGCCGAGCGCCCTTCCAGCAGATCGCAGACCTGGCGCACGTTGACGTTGTATTCCTGTGGCGTGACCAGACCCATGCAGGGGGCCGGACACTGGCCCATGAAGTGGTAGAGGCAGGGGCGCACGCGGTTTTTCATGGCCCTGTCCGTGCAGCGGCGCAGGGCAAAGGCCCGGTGCAGCAGCTTCCAGGTTTCGCGCGCGGCCAGGGCCGAAGTGAAGGGGCCGAAGTAGCGCGCGCCGTCCCGCCGGGCCTGGCGCACTATCTCCAGGCGGGGAAAGGGGTGGCGCGGGTTGCAGCGAAACAGCACGTACTGCTTGTCGTCGCGCAGCACGATATTGTAGTGGGGGCGGTGCTTTTTGATCAGGCTCGCTTCCAGCAGCAGGGCCTCTTTTTCCGTGGTGGTGGTGAGGTAGTCCAGGCTGGCGGCGTGGGAAAGCATGGCCCGCGTTTTGGCGGGCAGCCCTTCGGAGCGGAAGTAGGAGAGCACCCGCCGCCGCAGTACGCGGGCTTTGCCCACATAGATGACGCGGCCGCGCGTGTCCTTGTAAAGGTATACGCCGGGGGCCGTGGGGATGCTGGCGGGGTCGGGCTTCTGCATAGGCGGTGGGTCTGGGGGAAGGTCGGGTACGCAAAGGGGGAAGCCTTGCGGCTTCCCCCTTGAAGGCTCTGTTAAGCGCGTGTTCTCTTAGAAGGAGTACACAAAGCTCAGGTTCACGTTCCAGGGGTCACGCACCTGATCGCTCTTGCCGTTCATCTTGGTTTTGCCCCACACGGAGTCGGACTGGTCCAGCCAGGTGGCGATGTACGCGGCGTCCATGTACACCGTGAAGTTCTCGTACATCTTATAGCTGTTGGTCAGGCCCACTTCCATGGCGGTGTCGTTGGTGGTCAGGTACAGGGGATCCATACCGGCCAAGCCGGCGTTAGCGCTGTTGTAGTCGCCATTACCCCAGTCGCCCCGACGGCCATTGAAGTACTTGGCCATGGTGGTGCTGTTGGTGCCGCCCATGACGTTCAAGCGCAGGGTGTGCTTCAGGTTCTCCACAAAGCTCACGTCCTTGACGCGCGCGCCAATGCCCCAGGTGCCCACCATGGAGGTGCTGAGGGTGTTTTCACGGGCAATATAGGGGTTGCCGCTGAAGGCGTAGTTGGAGAACTCGTTGTTGCCGGTGGCGCTCAGGCTAGGCATGCGCTCGGAACCGTTGGCCGGGTTGTTGTCGTCGCCGGAGGCGTACCAGCCGTACAGGCCGGGAATACCCCAATCCATCTTGTATTCAAAGAGCAGCGAAGCCAACCAGCCGGAGCGGTTCAGGCGGCTGTCGTCATAGGTCACGGAGCCGTAGTTGACATCCCACGCGATGCGGAAGGGATCAAACATGGTCACGTCGCCGGTCAGGCCCGCCCAGACGGCATTGCCGTATTCGTACAGGCTTTTGGAGGCGCTGGTGCCGTCCTTGTGCATGGAGCCGTTCACGGGCAGCATGCCGGCGGTGATGCCGGTTTTGGAAGCGCCGGGAATATTGCCGAAGTAGTTATCTTTATCGCGGAAAGCATTGGGGCCGATGGCGCCGTACATGGCCCAGGGGGTCACTTTTACGCCGTCAAAGGACAGGGGCACCAGCAGGGCAAAGAGGTCCACGTTGTCCAGGTAGTTGCCGTAGTAGGTCTTGCCCCTGCTGTCAATCCAGTCGCTGGAGTTGTCATTGTAGGGGCGCGCCCACAGGGCGGTCAGGCCAACGTTTTCGTTGAACTGGTAGGAAGCCACCACAGCGGCCACGTCGTCGTTCAACACGCTGTTGGAGTTGGTGGTGAAGCTGGGCAGGGCCACGCCCTGAATGCCCATACGGATCTTCAGGTCGGTCTGGGGCACCATCCAGTCGATGTAGGCGTTCTTTACTTCCACGACCTTGCCGTCAGCGCCCAGAGCGCCGCCGGAGGAGGAATCCTGGCCCCATCTCTGGTTGCCGATTTCAAAGTACACGGTGCCGGACAGGGCCTCGGAGGCCACGGCGTCCAACTGCAGGCGCACGCGCTGTTGGGCTTCGAATTCGTCCTCACTTTTGTTGTAGCCGGTCCGGCCGTTGCCGCCGGTGAAGGCGCCGTTCTGGCCGTAGTCAAAGCTCATGATCCACTGGCCCTTCGCCTTGAAGTCGATGGCGCTGGCGCCCGTGGCAGCGCCGAACACAAGGCCGGCCGCCAACAGAAGAGTAGCGATCTTTTTCATGGTTAACCTTCCTTTCTTTTGCCCCGCATGGGACGATGGTTTCACTGTAAACGCCTGTGGAGCGGTTTCCCGCTTCGTTGAGAATATATGCAAGGCCCGTGCACTTTGCAAGCGGAATCGTGCAAAAATTTTTACCCTTCGCGGTCCTTTTGGTTCCTCCTGGTATTTTTATCCGTAAAATCGTTATATTAAATACTTTCTAGAGAGAAAGTTTTTTTGGAGACAGGGACGACGAAGGGCCCATGATAGAAAAATTTTGCCGCATTTGCCCGTCATTTGCCCGTCATTGGCCCGTTAGCGCTTGCGAATGCGACGGTATAAAAATTTTTCCGTGTCATTTTTGTGACGCGGCCTGCAGCGGTCATGGAAGGTAAAACCGGCCGCAGACCGCGCCTGGGTGGGGAGCTTTGCCGTTATGCCGGGGGCGTTTCCCGGCCCAGGGCCGCCACCTGGGCCACGTCCTTGTCGCCCCGGCCGGAAAGGTTGACCAGCAGGATGGCCTCCGGCGGCAGAGTGGGGGCTATTTTGAGGGCCTGAGCCAAGGCGTGGGAGGACTCCAGCGCCGGGATGATGCCCTCGTGGCGTGAAAGGGTGTAAAAGGCGTCCAGGGCTTCCTGATCCGTAACGCTCACATAGCTGGCGCGGCCCGCGTCCTTGAGCCGGGCGTGTTCCGGTCCCACCGAGGGGTAGTCCAGCCCGGCGGAAATGGAGTAGACCTCGCCGGCCTCGCCCTTGGCGTCCTTGATCATATAGGAATTGAAGCCATGCAGCACGCCGGGTTCGCCCAGGCAGAGGGAGGCCGCGTGCTGGCCGTAGCCTGTGCCGCGCCCGCCGGGTTCCACGCCGATGAGCTGCACTGCCGCGTCCTGCAAAAAGCCCGCAAACAGCCCGATGGCGTTGGATCCGCCGCCCACGCAGGCCAGGCAGGCCGTGGGCAGGCGGCCCGTTTCGCGCAGCATCTGGGCGCGGGCCTCCCGGCCGATAACCGACTGGAATTCGCGCACTATATAAGGGTAAGGGTGCGGCCCCACAGCGGAGCCCAGCACATAGAACATGTCGGGGTCGCTGACCCAGAGCTCAAGCGCTTCGTCCACGGCCTCCTTGAGGGTGCGTTGCCCGCTCTTGGCCGCCACCACCCGCGCGCCCAGCATTTGCATGCGCACCACGTTGAGGTGCTGGCGCTCCATATCCACCTCGCCCATGCAGATGGTGCACTCCAGCTCCATAAGGGCCGCCGTGGCCGCCGTGGCCACGCCGTGCTGGCCCGCGCCCGTTTCGGCGATAACCCGTTTTTTGCCCATGCGCCGGGCCAGCAGGCACTGGCCCAGCGTGTTGTTGATTTTGTGCGCGCCCAGGTGGTTCAGGTCTTCACGTTTGAGCCAGATCTGCGCGCCCTTGAGATCGCGGCTCAGGTTGGCGCAGTGGAACACGGGGCTGGGGCGGCCCGTATAGTGTTCGTTCAGGTAGTCCAGCTCGCGCTGAAAAGCCGGGTCGGCCTGGGCGGCCTCCATGGCGCGGTTCAGTTCGTCCAGCCGCGCCTTGACCGGCTCCGGCACATACTGGCCGCCGTATGCGCCGAAAAAGCCCTTGCTGTCCGGTTTGTCGCCGGAAGTGGATTGATCGCTCATGCCTGCTCCTTACTGCTTCAGATTTCGTTTCCAGATTCCGTTGAGGTTTGGGCGCAACGGGCCGCACCCCGTCGCCGTAGCGCGCCGTGGAGGGACGGCGTGCGCGGGCAGGCGGCCGACAGACCCTGCCTTGCCGCCCCTTCGCCGTAACAAAATATTCTGGCGGGGGGGCAAGCGGCTGTCAAGGCGCATGCCCCTGCAGCGGGCGCACGCCTTGCCGCCCAGAGGGCTTTGGCCTATACTGCGCCTTCCCCGCGGGCGGACGCCGCGCGGCACCACATACGGAACAACAGCGCTGCGGCGCGGGTGACGGAAGCTATGCTGGAAGAAAAGTATACGGGCAAGGGCAAGGTCAGGCTGCTGGCGGGCGGCGGCAAAATCTACACGGACATAGCGGCCCGTTTTGTGCGCAGCGAGCGCAGTATGGACGATATTGCGGCCTCGCCCTATTCCCGCAAGATTGTGCAGAATATTCTGGAGTCCGGCCACCGCGCCGCGTTGGAATTCGATTTTTTTCTTTTTGGCGTGGAGGGCTACTCGCGCGTCACCGAAGTGCAGCTGGTGCGCAAGCGGCTGGCCTCCTACCTCATCAAATCCGGCCGGGCGGAGCTGGGCGGCAAGCGCAGTTACAGCGTGGTATATCCCCGCCGGGTGGCGGACTTTGCGGCGCGGGTCACCTTGCCGGACGGGCGCGAAACGTCCCTCAGCGGGCGTGATCTGGCCGATTTATCCCGCCAGTGGTACGAGGCCGGACTGGACGCCGGTCTGCCCGAAGAAGATCTGCGTTATCTGAAGCCCCAGGCCACGGAATTTAAGGCCATCATCGGCATGAACGCGCACGCCCTGCTGGACTGGTTCGCTATCCGCTGTTGCCGCAACGCCCAGCACGAGATCCGCCATCTGGCCTGGCAGATGCTGCGGCTCTGCCGCAAGGCCGCGCCCGATTTGTTTGTGGGGGCGGGCCCCAGCTGCGTGCAGCTGGGCTACTGCCCGGAAAACCGTCTGCAAAATCCGCGCTGTCAGGGGCGCATCCTGACCAGGGACGCCGCCCTGGAGCTGCTGCGCGCCCGCGCCGCAGAGCGCAACGCCCCCTTGCCGCCCGCCCCGAACGAGTTTGACGAGGACGAGGCCTAACCCTGCGTCCCCGCCGGGGCGGGAGCCTGTGCGGCGCCGTGGCCGGCGCGCGCCGGGCAGGCCGGTTCCGGCCCGTTGCACACGGCCCCCAACATGACGCCCAGATGGCTCATGGCCAGAGCCAGCCACCAGATGCGGTAAAAATCGTGGCCGAAAAGGCCGTTGGCGAACCAGGCGGCATAGCCCAGCCAGAACCAGGCCGTCAGCCGCCAGTAGACGCTGCCGTAGCCGGCGGCCCGTTCCGCGGCCAGCCGCGGGCGGATGCGCGCATAGCCCCACCACAGAAAGCCCAGCAGGGCGGTCATGCCCAGGGCAAAGCCCACCAGGCCGTGAGCGTAGAGGATATCCAGATACAGGTTGTGAGGATGGCTGATGGTGATGAGGTCTTTTTCCGGAGCGAGGCCCAGAGCGCGGAAGGCTTCATTATAAGTGCCCGCGCCGTTGCCCAGCCAGGGGTGCTGCATAAAGACGCGCCAGCCCAGTTCCCAGAGACTCCAGCGGCCATCTTCCACCACGGCGTCCACCTGAGCCCGGCCTTGCAGGGCCAGCACGGCCAGCAGCAGGGTCAGGGCGCAGAGAGCGGGCTTGAGGCGGCGACCGTCGGGCCAGGCCAGCACAAACCAGAGGGCCACGGCGGCCGCCAGGGCCAGGGCCCCGCTGCGGCTGGCCGCGCCCACCAGCAGAAAAAAAGCCGGCCAGAGCGATGCCGCCCACAAAAAAACCGCAGCCGCGGGCGGGAGAGCCCGGCGCAGCAGAAACCAGAGGGCGCAGGCCGGCACCAGGGCCAGGGCAATGTAGTTGCCCACGGTGTAGTCGCCCAGGCTGCCCGTGAGCCGCCCGGCGTTGGGCTGATAGCCCATGATGAAGTCGTAGCCCGTGCAGGCCTGCCACAGGCCGTCCAGACCCTGCCAGAAGCAGGCCAGCACGCAGGCCCAGACCAGACGGCGCAGATCTTTTTCGTCCCGCACGCATTCCATGGCGATAAAGGGCAGGATAAAGCCTTTGTTGATGCCCGTGCCCGCGTGGAGCAGGGAAGTCCACACGTCTTCGGAAAAAAACACGCCTATGAGGATCATGCCGCCCAGGCAGTAAAACAGCGGACGCACGGGCAGGCGGCAGAGCACGCTTTGCCGCCAGGCGCGGCGGTAGTAAAGGAGAAGAAAGACCAGGCAGACCAGGGGCGTGACCTCACGCAGGCCGTAGCCCATGGGAAAGGTGGCCAGAGAAAACCAGAAGGACCAGAACAGGCAGATCCACGGAGCCTGACCAGAAGGGTCGCGCCAGACCGAGGCCGTCAGGCTGCACAGGCGCTGCGCGCCCTGGGCCAGGGCGGTCCGGGCCGCTGCAAGGCGACCCGCTGGACTACCGTTGTGTTCTGTTGCTTCCATACACGCTCCCGGCGCAGTTTTCATGAAGGCGGCCCGTCTTTTGCGCCGTACGGTGGCGCTTCCGTGCGGAAGGCACCGTATCAAGTTGGGGCACAATTGAAAAGAAGGCAGGGCCCCGCAAAAATCTTGCCTTGACGCGGCACAGAAAATATACTTCTTTTCTTGGCTTCGACTTTTATTTTGTAGAGGATACTATGGCACGTTTTACTGGTTTTGATGAAGTGCTCAGCGCACTGTATGTGGATTTTGACAACATTTATACCAGGTTTCTTGAAATTGACCCAGAAGCCGCCCGGGCTTTTGGATCCGCCCCCTACCGCTGGGTGCGCTGGATCGAGAACCACGCCCTGCGCATTCTGTACGGCGAGGGGGTGCGCAGGCGCATTCTCAAGCGCATGTGCTACCTCAATCCGCAACGCTATCAGGAATTCCGCAATCCCTTCATCCGCAGCGCTTTTCAGGTGGTGGACTGTCCGCCGCTGACCTCGCGCGGCAAGACCAGCACGGACATCCACCTGGTCATGGATTGTATGGACGACCTCTCGCATACCACCCATTTTGACGAATTCATCATTCTTTCCGGCGACGCCGATTTCACGCCCCTGCTCATCCGTTTGCAGGAGCACGCCCGCCGCACCCTGGTGCTTTCTGTGGGCTATTCTTCGCCGGCCTATACGGCGGCGGCCTCCTGGCGCATCCGTGAAGACTGGTTTCTGCAGCAGGCCCTGCGTGATGAGCGGCCGGACGATGCAGAAAACGAACCCCAGCAGCGCCCGTTGCCCTCCCCGTCGCATCCGTCCGTGACGGACGTGGAGGAAGGGGGAGCGGACGGGCCGGAAGGCGCTGAGGACGATACGGACCCCGCCCCCGGCAACCGTTGGTAGTAATGGGTTTGGGTGGGGGTTGCCCTTGACGCGACCCGCGCCCGAAGCTACATAGAACCACGTTCTTTTCTGGTTGGTTGCCCGCCTGCGGGGGCCGTGCCGGAGTGGACAGCGCGGCGGCCTGACGCAGCCGCGTTGGCAAAAACCCCCGGTTCCGCAGGACGGGCCGTCGCTGTTACGGGCCATTGCGGGCCACGCCAGAGGCGACGGCGTCCCCCACAGGCGCCAGCAGGAGAGCTTTGCGCACGGTTTGCGCCGCCGCCCGGCGGCATGCCCGCGCGTGCGGTTTCGGGCGCGGTTGGCCCGCCCCGGCCATTGAACCCACCAACCCCATTGTCAAGGAGGTTCCATGTTTCGCCGAATCACTCTCGCTCTGCTGGCGCTGACCCTGTGCTGCGGTCAGGCCCTGGCCGCCGACAAGTACATTGTGGCCAGCGACTGCACCTGGCCCCCCATGGAAATGCTGAGCGCCGACAAAAAGCCCGAAGGCTTCTCCACCGACTACATCCGCGCCGCCGCCAAGGCCGCCGGTTTTGAGGTGGAAGTGCGCAACATCGCCTGGGACGGCATCTTCGGCGGCGTGGCCACAGGCCAGTACGACATCGTGGCCTCGTCCGTGACCATCACCGAAGAACGCAAAAAGCAGTTCGATTTTTCCGACCCTTATTATGAAGTGGTCCAGGCCGTGGTGCTGCCCGCGGGCAAGAGCATCAAGAGCCTGGCCGACCTCAAGGGCAAGAAGGTGGGCGGTCAGATCGCTACCACCGGCATCTTCGTTATGCGCAACGCCAAGGTGGGCGCGGAAATCAAGGAATACGACGACGTGGGCCTGGCCATTCAGGATCTGCTGGGCGGCCGCATTGACGCCGTCATCTGCGACGACCCCGTGGCCATGTACTATGTGAATAAAAAGGCCGACACCGCCGGCAAGCTGAACATCTCCTTCAAGGCCGCCGAGAAGGAATACTACGGCTTTACCGTGCGCAAGGGCCGCAAAGACCTGCTGGAAAAGCTCAACAAGGGCATTCAGGCTGTTAAAGCCTCTGGTCTGGACAAAAAGCTTGTCCAAAAGTGGATGGGCACAACCAACTAACGGACGCGGGGCGTCCGGCCCTGCACGCCGGACGCCCCGCAAGCCTTTGTAAGGAGATCGCATGAGCCGTCATTTGACCCTGGCCCTGCTGGCGCTGCTGCTGCTCTGCGCGCCCGCCCGCGCCGCCGAACACTATGTGGTTGCCACCGACTGCACCTGGCCCCCCATGGAACTGCTGGACGAAAACAAACAGCCCACGGGTTTTGACGTAGACTACATCAAGGCCGTGGCCAAGGCCGCGGGCTTTACCGTGGACGTGCGCAACATCGCCTGGGACGGCATCTTCGGCGGCGTGGCCACAGGCCAGTACGACATCGTGGCGGCGGCCACCACCATTACTGAAGAACGCAAAAAGCAGTTCGATTTTTCCGACCCTTACTATGAAGTGGCCCAGGCCGTGGTGCTGCCCGCAGGCAAGAGCATCAAGAGCCTGGCCGACCTCAAAGGCAAGAAGGTGGGCGGCCAGATCGGCACCACCGGCGTCTTCGTCATCCGTAAATCCGGCGTGGCCGTAGACCTCAAGGAATACGACGACGTGGGCCTGGCCATTCAGGACATGCTGGGCGGTCGCCTGGACGCCGTCATCTGCGACGACCCCGTGGCCCTCTATTACGCCAACAAAAAGCCGGACACCGCCGGCAAGCTCAACCTCTCCTTCAAAACGGCCGAAAAGGAATACTACGGTTTTACCGTGCGCAAAGGCCGCAAGGACCTGGTGGACAAGCTCAACAAGGGCATCAAGGCTGTGCGGGCATCGGGCGAAGAAGCCCGCCTGCTGGACAAATGGATGGGCGTGGACCGCTAGTCCGCCGCTCCGTTGCAACAGCTCCCTGCGGACGTCCGGGGTCTCCCGGACGTCCGCCATCCCATTGCCTATAAGAGACCGATATGCAGGATAAAAAAGACGGCAGCAAGGGCAACATTATTATGGTTACGGACGGGGCCTCCATCCCCGATCCGCGCGAATGGCGGCTTATCAACGCCTGGTCCCTGGCCCTGGCCGGCGCGCTGATCACCCTTGGCAGCCTGTGTCTGCTCTGGCCGGAACCCTACCTGCGCATCCTGCTCTACCTGCCGGACGGCGTGCTGATCACCTTTAAAATCACGCTGCTCTCCATCTGCTGTGCCGTGCCCCTGGGCCTGCTCACCGGGCTTGGCCGCATTTCGGACAACCGTCTCATCAACCTCGTGGCTTCCACCTATGTGGAGGTTATTCGCGGCATTCCCCTGCTGGTGCAGATTTTTTACATCTACTATGCCATGTCGCGTTTTGTGCAGGTAAGCGGCATCACCTCCGCGGTGGTGGCCATCAGTTTTTGTTATGGGGCCTACATGGGCGAGGTCTTCCGCGCCGGCATCACGGCCATCAACAAAGGCCAGAGCGAGGCCGCCCGCTCCCTGGGCTTCAACCGCTACCAGACCATGCGCCATGTGGTGCTGCCCCAGGCCATGCGCACCATTTTGCCGCCCGTGGGCAACGAATGCATCGCCATGCTCAAGGATACCTCCCTGGTTTCCATCATGGCCGTGCCGGACATCATGCAGCGCGCCCGCAGCTTTGTGGGCACCACCTACCTGTATTTTGAAACCTACACTATGGTGGCCCTGCTCTACCTCATCATTACTCTGGTGCTCTCCAAAGCCGTGAGCATCATGGAATCCAGGCTGAACTACTATGACGGAAAGTAACGCCACCCCCCAGGGCGTCGCCCCTGCGGCCACAACCCCCGCAGCGGACGCGGCAGCCCCCATCATTTCCATTGACCACGTCTGGAAATACTTCGGCGCACTGTCGGCCCTGCAGGACGTGAGCCTGGATATCGCCCCCGGCGAGCGCGTGGTCATCATCGGCCCCTCAGGTTCCGGCAAGTCCACGCTGCTGCGTTCCATCAACCGCCTGGAAGAGATCGACCAGGGCAGCATCATGGTCCAGGGCAAGGACATCCAGAGCGACGCGAACAATATCAACGAAATGCGCCAGAATCTGGGCATGGTCTTTCAGCAGTTTAATCTTTTTCCCCATAAAACTGTGCTGGAAAACCTTACCCTGGCGCCCATCATCCTGCGCAAACTCTCCCGCGAGGACGCCGACGCCCGCGCTTTGAACCTGCTCAAAAAAGTGGGCATCAGCGATAAAGCCAACGTCTATCCCGCCATGCTCTCCGGCGGCCAGCAGCAGCGCGTGGCCATTGCCCGCGCCCTGGCCATGCAGCCCGCCATCATGCTCTTTGACGAACCCACTTCCGCTCTGGACCCAGAAATGGTGGGCGAAGTGCTGGACGTTATGGTCAAACTGGCCGAAGAAGGCATGACCATGATCTGCGTCACCCACGAAATGGGCTTCGCCCGCACCGTGGCCGATCGTCTTATTTTTATGGATCAGGGCCAGATTGTGGAAATGGGCAAGCCGGAGACCCTCTTCACCCACCCCCGTCACCCCCGCCTGCGTCAGTTTTTGAACCAGATTTTGTAGGGGAAGAGTAAAGGGATTTTGTGGGGGGGAAGGGAACTTTGGTGAACAAAAGTTTCCTTCCCCCCACGCCCTCCCTTCTTCAAAAACCTTTTCTTGTTTCAGGCGACGCTCAGGGCAGGCCCCGCCCTGGTGCAGAGAGGGAGACGGTTTCTGTATGCTGCAGCCGTGCGCTTCCGGAGCAATATAAAAAACTGATGGATTGCCGTATTCCGAAGGTCTTCTTCTCCGGCAGTTGGCACGGCACAACGGGTGCGGTTGCGGAGAGCCCTGCGCCGCCCAACCGGGCTGGGGGAGAGGCTGACGGCATGCCCCGGATTCCCCTGCTTTTAGAGCATGTAACACTTGAAATGCTCGCTTACGGCAGGCAAAAGCCTGCCTTCTCGCATTTCGTGGCAAGGATTTTCAAGAAAATCCTTGCAGAGCAGTTAGCTCATTTCATTCGCTAACTGCTCTAGCGTAACGCCCTTCCCCGCATTGGGATCCTTTGGTGAGAGTATGTACGCGCATCCGGCAAAAACAATGCAAACCGTGGCTGTAGCCGTGAGCGGCGGGGTGGACAGCCTGTGCGCCCTGCTCTTGCTGCGTCGCGCGGGGCACAAGGTGCTGGCCCTGCACGGGCGTTTTCTGCCCGAGGGGCCGGAAGACGCGCCTCTGGGGCTGTACCGGGCCTGTGCCGCCCTGGACGTGCCCCTGCATGTGGTTGATTTGCGCCAGGGCTTTGCGCGCGAGGTGCTCACGCCCTTTGCCGCCGCCTATGCCGCCGGGCGCACGCCCAACCCCTGCGCCCGTTGCAACCGCGCCATTAAGTTCGGCGCGCTGCTGGACGCGGCCCTGGCCCTGGGTGCAGACCGCCTGGCCACAGGCCACTACGCCCGGCTGGTTCCCGGCCCGGACAGATCGGAGCTGCCGCTTCTGGCCACGGCGCAGGACGCCGCCAAGGACCAGAGTTATTTTTTGAGCCTGGTGCCGCGGCAACGCCTGGCCCGCGCGCAGTTCCCTTTGGCCGGACAGGACAAAACGACCACCCGCGCCCTGGTGGCGGCAGCCGGGCTTACAGTGCCCCTGCCGGGTGAAAGTCAGGATATCTGCTTTGTGCCCACACCGGAGAAAGGGGCTGGCAACGAGGCCTACAGGCCTTTTCTGGAAAGCCGCTGGCGCGCGGCCGGGCTGGACGCGCCCGAACCCGGCCCGGTGCTGCTGGCCGACGCCCAGGGCGGCCTGCGCGAAATCGGGCGGCACCGTGGCCTCTGGCGCTATACCGAAGGCCAGCGCAAGGGCCTGGGCATTGCCTACAGCGAACCTCTCTACGTATTGCGCAAGGACAGGGCCGCCAACGCCCTGGTGGTGGGCCCCCGCCACCTGCTGGGCATGCGTTGGTGTCGCACGGCGCGGGCCAACCTGCTGCTGCCTCCGGAGTTCTGGCCGGAGGCGGTTTTGGTGCGCTTGCGTTACCGGCAGCGCCCTGCCTCGGCCCAGGTGCGCGTTGCTGCGGACGGCGGCCTGCACATTTCGCTGGCGGAACCGCTTTTCCCCTCCGCTCCCGGCCAGGTGGCCGCTGTGTACGACCCCGCAGGCCGCGTGCTGGCCGCCGGCGTGGTGACGCTTATGGGCTGAGCCCCAGCCGCAGAAAGTTTTGACCATATTCCTTTGCCAAGTGAACCCGCACCCCAGGGGCGCCCCTTCGGACGCGTAACCACGGTTACGGCAGCGTTGTCTTCGCCCGTGCTCAGTCCGGAGCGTACGGCTTCAGACAATCTTTTTCGTGTCGTAAAAACCGCTTATGTCCTGATCCAGACGGATGGTGCAGGGGGCAAAGCCGTGCGCGGCGAGGATGGCCTCCACCTGCGGGCGCAGTTCCGGGGGCAGGCGCTGGGCCTGGAGCAGCGGTTCGGGCGTGACGCGCAGGCGAAAGTCGCCCAGGGCGGCTCCTTGTTCTGCGTCGGCGGCGGCCGACGCATCCGCCGGGGCGGGCAGGGCGTCCAGGGCGGCTTCGGCGGCGGCCAGGCGGCGCAGCAGGTCTTCGGTCGGTTCGAAGCCGTAGGCCAGGCGGGTCAGCAGGCAGGGCCGGGCGCGCTGGTCCGGCCGGTCCAGGCCGGTCTGGCGGGCCAGACGGCGGATGTCGTCCTTGGTCAGCCCGGCCTCGGCCAGGGGGGAGCGCACGCCGGCTTCTTTGAGGGCTCGCAGTCCGGGGCGAAAGGCCCGCATGTCGTCGGCGTTGGTGCCGTCGCAGAGCGTGCAGGGCGCGTCTTGTCCCGTGAGGGCCAGGGTCGCCCGCAGGGCGGCCATGAGGCCGCGCTTGCAGGCGTAGCAGCGCTCGCGGCTGTTGGCGGCCACCTCCGCCAGAGGCAGGGGGCTGTAGTGCACAAGCCGCAGGGGCAGACCGCGACGACGGGCCCAGTCCTGCGCTTCCGCACTTTCCTGCGCGGCAATGTGCGGCCCCTGGGCGTGCAGGGCCAGGACGCGGCTGCCGCAGAGCAGGGCGGCGTGGCAGAGAAAGCGACTGTCCAGCCCACCGGAAAAGGCTATGGCGCAGGCGGGCAGACTGCGGAAAACTTTCCGCAGGCGGTGGGGCAAGGCAGCGGCTTTGGTGGGATCGGCATCCATGACATACCTGTATCTATAGTAAATAGAAAGGGGGTACCGGGGGCGCGCCTCCTGACTCGGGGGGGGGCGGCCGTGTCCTGGTCCGTTTATTGCGCCGTGCCCAGGGCCCAGAGCGCGCCGTTGGGCACGTGGGGAAAAACTTTGTCGCCGTAGCTGATGCGGGTTTTGCGCACAGTCATGGCAGGCCAGGGCCCGAAATCGGCCTTGAAGGCCTTGAGCAGGCAGAGGGCGGTGGGGGTGACGGTTTCGCCCTGCCCGGCAAAGCCCTGCACGGCTACGCCTTCCAGCATGTGCAGCACGGCCGGGGCCGGGGTGGGCAGGCAGCCGTGGGCGCAACGGACCAGGCCGTCGGCCAGGGGCAGGGGGCTGCAGACAAAGCGGTGGGGGGCCAGCTGGGTGAACAGACGGCAGGCGAGGCAGATGTCCAGAATGCTGTCCAGTGCGCCCACTTCGTGAAAGGTCACCTGCTCCGGACTTTTGCCGTGCACTGCGCCCTCGGCGGCAGCCAGAACAGTGAAGGCCTCCCTGGCCAGGGTGGCGGCGTCGGCGGGCAGGGCGCTGACGTCCAGCAGAGCCAGAATGTCGGCCAGGCTGCGGTGGCTGTGCTCGTGGGGCAGGTCAATGTGGCAGCCTACACCGGCGATGCCGTTAACCTGGCGCGCTTCCAGCCGCAAAACGCCGTGCAAGGCTGGCAGGCGCAGTTCGTCCGTCAGGGCGTCCAAGGCCGGGGCGTCCAGGTCCAGCAGGGCGGCCAGACCGCTGAGCAGCATGTCGCCGGAAAGGCCCGAAGCGGGCCGTACGGTAAGGACTGTAAGGCTGGCGGGATGTTGCGCAGGCGCGTCGGGGGCCGGATGCGTATCTGGCGCCGGATGTGCGCAGGGGGCGGAGTGGCAGTGCGGCGCAGGATTGTGGCTGGGCGCGCTGTGGGGCGGCGTCAGGGTTTGCCGGGGCATGGGGTTTCCTTTTCATTGAGAAGATTGATGATTCTTGCGGCGGCGCAGGCCGCGCCGTAGCCGTTGTCAATATTCATGACGCCCACGCCTGGGGCGCAGCTTACCAGCATGGCGGCCAGGGCCGTATGCCCTTGACGGGCCATGCCGTACCCCACGGAAGTGGGCACCGCAAAGATGGGGCGCGGCGTAAGGCCTCCTACCACCGAGGCCAGGGCCGCGTCCAGACCGGCAACCACGATGACCGCGTCGGCGGCGGCCAGGTCCGGCAGGCTGGCAGTGATGCGCCAGAGCCCGGCCACGCCGTTATCCTCTATGACCTGGTGGTTTATGCCCAGATACTCCAGGGTGCGCGCGGCCTCCCAGAGCACGGAGCCGTCGGCCGTGCCTGCGGAAACCAGGGCTACGCGGCCGTGGGCTTTGGGGGGCAGGGGCCGGGTAAAGGCCGTGCGGGACAGAGGATGATACCTGTAGCAGGCGCGGATGTCTTCCGGCGCTGCGGCAAAAACGTCGGCGGCGAGCCGGGTAAACAGCACGGGGGCGGGGTCGGCGGCGCGGTCGCGCAGCAGATCCAGCACGGCCTCGCGTGGTTTGCCCTGGCAGAAAACGGCTTCGGGCAGGCCGATGCGGGCGTGGCGGCCGTGGTCGAACAGCACGCCGTAGTTGGTGGTCTGGTTGGTCATGGCGGTATGCACTCAGCGGCGCAGAATGGTGCGCAGGGTTGCGGCCTCCGGGCCGGATTGACTGTTCAGGGCCTGCGCCACGCGGGCGTCGACCTCAGGATGCCGGGGGGCCATGTCGTAGAGGGAAGCCGCGGCGGCGGCGCTGACGGAAAAGTCCGGATCGTTCTGCAGCCCTGCGGCGTTGAGCCGGGCGTAGCGCAGGGCCGCCGCGATGATAGGGTCCAGATAGGCCGCGTCGCCCGAGGCCAGGTAGGCGGTCCAGTACATCTGGAGCACGGTTTTTTCCGCATAGAGATTCCAGCGCAGCAAGGGGGCCGGGCTGGCAGTGATCTGCCGGAGCAGCAGGGCGTCGTCGGGCTGCAGCAGGCTTTGGATCAGAGCGTCAGCGTCGGGCAGTTGGGCCAGGTGCGCAGCCCAGGCCAGGGTGCGGCGTCCGTCGCGGCTCAGGCTGGGCGCGGGCGGCAGCAGGCGCGGTCTGGCCGAAGGGTCGCGGCGCAGCACTTCGGCCAGAAAGGCGGCCAGGGCCAGTTGTTTGCGGCTGTCGGCCAGCACGCCCTGGGCGTCAAAGGTGCGCAAAATGCCGGGCAGGGTTTCGGCCCGCTGCTCACGGTAGTAGTATTCCATGTCGCGGGCGTAAAAGGGCACGCCCTTGGCAATAGTCAGGGCCTGTGCCGCCAGAGGCGCGAACAGCGTGCAGAAGGCCAGCAGCAGGGCCGGCAGTGCGGCTGGTGGGGCGGGAAGACGTTTCATGGTCAGTCAAAGTCCGCCAGCAGGGCGTCCAGGTTGAGGCAGGCGAGGGGGCTTTCGCGCAGGCGAGTAAGCAGGCGCACGCGCGCTTCCAGCAGGTGCGGCGAGGAAACCCCGTTGCGGATGGAGCTGTGAGCCTCCAGAAAGGCGGCCAGGTTGTCGCAATCTTTGAGCAGGCGGCCGTCCTTGGGGTCCAGGTCGTCCGTATTGCCCTCGCGCTGCAGGGCGTCAAAGCCGTCCAGCGTCCGGACGCGACCCTGGCGACGGACGCATTCCTGAAATTCCGAACCCACCTCCAGGCCCAGAAAGTAGGAGATGCGTGCCACCAGGTCCGTAAAGCCTTCTTCCCGCAGAGGGGCGAACAGGCGGCGTTCCAGCTCCGTTTCTTCGTATTCTTTGATCATCCTGGGCAGGCTGGCGATGGATTGCTTGACCGGCGAGATAATGTCGCGGGTGAGCACTTCGGGCAGGTCGTGAAACAGGCCGCAAAAAAAGTTATTGTCGGCGCGGGCCGGGCAGGCCTTGACCGTGAGGCTGAAAAAGTAGGCCAGACAGGCCACAATGAACATGTGTCCCAGCACCGAGGTGGAGGGAATGCGCGGGGCCTGCGTCCAGCGGATCTGAAAGCGCAACTGCCCGCAGAGGTTGGCCAGCCGTGCCAGGGCCGTGCGGGGCGTGCGCATAGCGGTAAGGCCGGGCAGGTCGGCAAAGGCCGCCAGCCTGTCGTGGAAGGACTGGCCGATGTCGTCCATTTCTTCGTCAAAGGGCGTGTTGAATGGTTCAATAAGGCGAAATTCCCACTGTGAGGCATAGAGGTGGGCAGCAGTAAGGATGCGTCGTGCCGGGCTTTCTTCATCGGGGTGCAAATGCCATGCGCGCATGCGCTTCCAGAAAGGGCCGAGGGGGGCCAGCGCCGGGGCGAGCCGCTCCAGAACGTGCTGCGTGAGCGCGCGGAACTGGCGGGGGTTGGCCTTGATTTTGTAAAAGATGGGCGGCTTGATGTCTGTAATGATGGCCCGGTAGAAATAGTCGAAAAGACCGCCTTCAACAATTTCTGTCGCCAGGGCCACGCGCCGGGCCGTGTCGGCCTCACGGGTGTATTCGTGCCAGAGCACGCAGGCAAGCAGCATTTTGTGGGCCTGCTTGTCGATCTCAAGCAGTTCCACGGGGCGCAGCTTATCGTTCCAGCGCAGTAAGTACGCGCCGGAAAAAATGAGTTCCAGCAGACTCTTGCGGATGACGGGCATGGGGCCTCCCGGTATGCCTACAAAAAACAGTTGGCAGTATAGGGGCTCATGGTGTAAACCTCAAGGGCTTCACAGCCGTTTCGGCCGGACGGACGCGCGTGGCGTTCGTCCCAAAACCGGATTCAGGCCGGGTCTGCACCAGGCCCGCGACCTGTGCAGTGCGCCAAAGCGCCCCCGGCGCTTGACAGGCCGGCGCGTTTTGCTGTATTGAAGCTACCTTTGCTGCGATACTGTCGTCATCCCCCGTTGGGCGGCGCATCGCGGGTTTGAAACGCCAAGCTGCCTGACGGCCGCCGATATTTGCAGAGTGAGGAGTCATTCCCATGAAAACGTTCAGCCCCACCCCCAAGGACATTAACCGCCAGTGGTTTGTGGTGGACGCTCAGGATCAGGTGCTCGGTCGTCTGGCCAGTCAGATCGCCCACCGCCTGCGCGGCAAGCACAAGCCCGAGTTCGCCCCGCATATGGACAACGGGGATTTCATCGTGGTGGTCAACTGCGAGAAAATCAAGGTCACCGGCAATAAACTGCAGGACAAAAAATACTACCGGCATTCCGGCTGGGTGGGCGGTCTCAAGACCAGCGTGCTCGGCGACGTGCTGGCCCAGCACCCTGACCGGGCGCTCATGTCCGCCGTGCGCGGCATGCTGCCCAAAAACCGTCTGGGTCGCGCCATGCTGAAAAAGCTCAAGATCTATGCCGGGGCCGAGCATCCGCATACGGCCCAGAATCCGCAGCCGCTGACTCTCGCGCACTAGTTAAGGACGGAGAACGCCATGAGCGAAAAATTTGAATACGGCACCGGCCGCCGCAAGACCGCCACGGCCCGTACCCGCGTTTACGCCGGTTCCGGCGCCATTGTGGTCAATGGTCGCACGTTTGAAGAATACTTCCCGCGCAAGACCCTCCAGATGATTATCCGTCAGCCCTTGGTGCTCGCCAAGCTGGCCGAAAAGCTGGATGTGCGCGTCAACGTGGCCGGCGGCGGCGTGAGCGGTCAGGCCGAGGCTGTGCGCCACGGCATTTCCCGCGCCCTGCTGGCGGTAGACCCGGCCCTGCGCCCCTTGCTCAAGAAGGCCGGCTTCCTCACCCGCGACGCCCGCAAGAAAGAGCGTAAAAAGTACGGTCTGCGCGCCGCCCGCGCCCGGTACCAGTACTCCAAACGTTAATATGGTCGGGGGCCGCGCCGTTGCGCTCAAGGGAGCGGGCGGCGCGGCCCCCCTGTTTTGGCCACGGTGCTGTCGCGGCCCGGCGATGGGCTTGTCGGTTGAAGTTGTCCTGGGCCATGTCCGTTTTGGGGCCGAGCTGCGTTTTTTGTTACGCAAAGCCCGATGGGCGGCAGTGCTGTCAAGCGGCGTTTCGGGCGCAGAGCCCGGTTCCCGGCGCACAGTTTGAGCGGATTCCGGTTGACGACCGAGACGTGTCAGGGCGGGCCCGCAAGGTCCGTCTTTTTTTGTGCCGCGTTCCGGAATCCCCGGCAGCCGCGGCTGCGGAACATGCCGCGCACGGCCTTCCGTTTTTGGGGGATGTGGAGCCCCTGTAGCGCGCGTCATGCGCAAGCCGCAAGGGTACAGTCTGATGAACCGCAGCACCCCAGATTCTTTTGCCGACCTGCCCCCCCTGGATTACGCCTACGCCCACGAGCGCACCCAGGCCACCACGGGCTATTTCTCCTGCCTGCCTCCCGCCTCCCTTTCTTTTGATGCGGCTCTGGACCGCCTGGAAGCCGCGCCTTACGACGATTTTCTCCATCTGCATCTGTTGCGTCTGCTGGGTAAGAACCGCCCGGCGGAACTGCGTCAGTTGGCCGCTCGCTGCGCTGACGCGACCGACGGCACTTGCCCGCGTCCGGCCCTGGCCGCGCTGCTGCGGGAGTGCGCCCTGCTGTTGCCGGGGCTGGAAGATCTGGACGCGGCCCTGACGCCCACGGCGCGGGCGGCGGCTTTGGCGGCCACCCCGGCCGTGTATCTGCGCGCGGCCGCGCAACCCGATTTTGCCGCGTCTGCGGCCTGGAGCGCTCTGTTCCGCGCCAATATCTGCGAGCACCACCCCTTGCCCCGCTGGGGGGAGGCCGATGTGCCGCCCCTGTTTGCGGAAGCGCGCGTACGCGCCGCTCTTGAGGCCATGGCCGCCCAGGCCGGGGAGCTGCGCCGTCAACACGTCCTGCTGGCGGCCAATTCCGGTCCGGCCTGGCAGCGGCCCCCGGCCCAGGAAACGTTTTTGCGCGCTCAGGACGCCCTGATGGAGGCCGGTCTGGTGGAAGGGCGGGAAATGCGCCACGAGGCTTCGCTGGCGCCCATTGCCCTGCTGCGCGGCTGGCGGGTGGATGTGGCCGTGCGCAACGGGGCCGTGCGGCATACCCTGCGGGGCGCGGCCACGGCTTACGGGCGCGGGCTTTCGCTGGCGGCGGCCAGGGCCTCCTGCGCCATGGAGATTGTGGAGCGGGCCAGCGCCTATGTGAGCGTGGAGGAGGGCGGCGCGGCGGCCGACGACTGCGGCGGACCGGTGGTGGGGCGCATTGCCCAGCGCAAAAACGCTTTGCCCCTGGTGCGGGCGCGGCTTTCGGAATTGCGCGCCCAGGGGCGGGAGGCTCTGGACCCCAACAGCCTGCCTTTGGAAGCGCCGTACACGGATTTTCCCCTGCACTGGCTGTCCGCGCATGACAGCGGCGGCGCGACGGTGCTGGTGCCGGCCCAGGCCGTGTTTTTGTTCTGCAATCTGGACGAACCGGCCTTGTTTGTGGCCGGCGGGTCCACGGGGCTGGCTTCGGGCAACACCCCGGAGGAGGCCAAGGTGGCCGCGCTGACGGAAATTGCCGAACGCGACGCCGAGGCCGTGACCCCCTACAGCCGCACGCGCTGCTTTTGCCTGCGCAGCCGCGACCCCCGACTGCAGGCCCTGTTGGACGATTATGCAGCCTGCGGCGTCCGGGTGCAGTTTCAGGATCTGACCACGGAACTGGGGCTGCCCGTGTACCAGAGTTTTGTGCTGGGGCCGGACGGGGCTGTGGTGCGCGCCACCGGAGCCCATTTGTGCGGTCCGCGCGCGGCCCTGGCTGCGTTGACGGAAACGCCCTGGCCCTATTCGCCGGTGCGCAGCGCGCCGCCGCGGCCTTCTGGGCCGGGCTTGGCTGGTCTGCCTGTGCGCGATCTGGAAGATCTGCCGGACCTGAGCCTGCCCTCGCCGGCGGCGGAGCTGCGGCTTTTGGAAAGCGTGCTGGAGGCCCAGGGGCGGCGGCCTCTGTACGTGGATCTGACCCGCGCGGACCTGGATTTGCCCGTGGTGCGGGCTCTGGTGCCGGGGCTGGCGCTGACTTCGGAGTGGGAGCGCTTTTCGCGCCCAGGTCTGCGCTTGTTTGCCCGCTACCTGGCTACGGCGGGCTGAGTTTTTTACGTCAGCCGTCACGCAGCGGCCCGCAGACGTCTCCGGGGGCGGAGGCGCGGGCCTGGGGGCACGGTACCCCCACGCTGCGACGACGGAGATTTTGTGGCGGCAACGGGGCGGAACAATTGCGGTCCCCCTGTATCTGGCGTAGAGTGTCGCCAGCGGTTGGCCTTACTTTGAGGCCGCCAAGAACCTCAATGACTGGAGGGAGAAGGATGAAATTGGGTAAACTGCTTGTGGCGCTGGCCGGGCTGGCGCTTTCCCTTGGCGTTGCAGGCCAGACCCTGGCCGCCGAGGCTGGTCCTGTCAAAATCGGCGTATACCTCCCCCTGACCGGGCAGAACGCTTTTGGCGGTCAGCTGGAACTGGAAGGCGTGCGCCTGGCGCACAAGGAAATGCCCACCGTGCTGGGCCGCCCCGTGGATTTGGTGGTGGTGGACAACAAGTCCGACAAGGTTGAAGCCGCCAATGCCGTGAAGCGCCTGGTGGAACGCGACAAAGTGGTGGCCCTTATCGGCACCTACGGTTCCTCCCTGGCTATGGCCGGCGCTGAAGTGGCCGAAAAGGCCAAGGTTCCCGGCGTGGGCACTTCCTGCACCAACCCTCTGGTAACCCAGGGCAAAAAATACTACTTCCGCGCTTGCTTCATTGACCCTTACCAGGGCGCGGCCGCGGCCACCTATGCCTATGAAAATCTGGGCCTCAAAAAGGCCGCTGTGCTCATGGACATGACCAACGACTATGCCGTGGGCCTTTCCAGCTTCTTTACCCGTTCCTTCAAAAAGCTGGGCGGCGAAGTGGTGGCCAACCTCAAATACAGTTCCGGTGACCAGGACTTCACTGCCCAACTTACCGAACTTATTTCTAAAAAGCCTGACATCGTGTTCATGCCCGCCTACTTCGCCGAAGGCGCCATCATCATGAAGCAGGCCCGCGAGCTGGGCGCCAAGTTCCGCCTTATGGGCGCGGACGCCATGGACAATCCCGATACCCTCAAGCTGGGCGGCAAGGCCGCGGAAGGCTTTTTGCACACCACCTTCCCTTACGACCCGCAAATGCCCAATATGAGCGCCGAAGCCAAGCGTTTTACCGAAGCCTGGAAGGCCGTCTATCCTGAAAAGGAAACCAACGTCAACGGCGCCCTGGGCTACAATACCTACTTCCTGATCCTTGACGCCATCAAGCGCGCCAACTCCGCCAAGCCCGAAGCCATAGCCAAGGCCCTGGCGGAAACCAAGAACCTGCCCACCGCTCTGGGCTCGCTGACCATCAACAAAACCCACGATGCTGAAATGCCTGTGGGCATCATTGAATACAAGGACGGCAAGCGCGTGTATGTGGGCGAAGTGACGCCCAAATAAATCGCCCCCTTTCCGGCCCCGCGGCGGCAATCGCCGCGGGGCGTTTTTTCCCTATCTGCCGCACAGTCCGGCGGCGGGGGACGCTTTGCGTCCACCCGCTTTGCGGGCCGCGCCGAGGTGGCTCATGAGCCTTGACATGTTTTTACAGCACTGTTTTAACGCCCTCACCCTGGGGTCGCTCTATGCCCTGATCGCCATCGGCTACACCATGGTCTACGGCATCCTGCGGCTCATCAACTTTGCCCACGGCGATATCCTGATGGTGGGGGCCTACTTCGTTTTCTTCGGCACTTTTGCCTTCGGCTGGCCCTGGGGCGTGGCGGCGGTGGTTTCCGTGGCGGGCGCGAGCCTTCTCGGCGTCATCATCGAGCGGGTGGCCTACCGCCCCCTGCGCGACGCTCCGCGCATTTCGGCGCTGATCAGCGCCATTGCGGTATCCTTTTTTATTGAAAGTCTGGCCGTGGTGGTCTTTACCGGACAGCCCCGCCCCGTGCTGCAACCGGAATGGCTGGTTGCGGAATGGCAGGTGGGCGGCGTGCGCATTTTGCCGCTCACGGCCTTTGTGCCGAGCATGACCATCGTGCTGGTGGCCATTCTGCTTTATGTGGTCTACCGGACCAAACCGGGCCTGGCCATGCGCGCTATCTCCAAGGATATTGAAACCACGCGCCTTCTGGGCGTGCGGGTGGACAACATCATTGCCCTGACCTTCTGCATCGGTTCGGCCCTGGCTGCGGCCTCGGGCATCATGTGGGCCCTGCGCTACCCCCAGGTGCACCCTTACATGGGCATCATGCCGGGCCTGAAGGCCTTTATTGCCGCTGTGTTCGGGGGCATCGGCTCCATTCAGGGCGCGGTCATCGGCGGCGTGGCCCTGGGCTTTGTGGAAATCATGACCGTGGCCTTTATGCCGGAACTTTCGGGCTACCGCGACGCCTTCGCCTTTGTGCTGCTGGTGCTCGTGCTGCTGTTCAAGCCCACGGGCCTCCTGGGCGAGCGGCTGGAGGAGAAGATCTGATGCGCCTCAACACCAGCACATTTCTGAGCATCGCCCTCATGCTGGCCGGGGCCTGTGTCCTCTGGCAGGCGGAGAGCTTTCTCGGCGATTACCAGATTTATATTGCCAAGCTCATTTTCATCAACGCCATCCTGGCGCTCTCGCTTAACCTCATCTACGGCTTTACCGGCCTGTTTTCTTTGGGGCACGCGGGCTTTATCGCCATCGGCGCCTATGTTTCGGCCCTCTGCATTCTGTCGCCGGAACAAAAAGAAATGATGTGGATTCTGGAGCCCATCATCTGGCCTTTCTCGGAGCTCATGACCCCCTTCTGGGTTTCGGTGCTGGCCGGCGGGCTGGTGGCGGCGATCTTTGCCTTCATCATCGCCGTGCCCGTGCTGCGCCTGGGCGACGACTATCTGGGCATCGCCACACTGGGCTTTGCCGAGATTATCCGCGTGCTTATCGTTAACGCCACGGGCATCACCAACGGCTCTCTGGGCATCAAGGGCATACCGGGCCATGCCTCGCTGCTTTCCTGCTATGTCTGGATGCTCTTTACGCTCATTGTGCTGGCGCGGCTCGTCTTCAGCAATTACGGCAACGTGATGCGCTGCATCCGGGATAACGAAATAGCCGCCAGGGTCATGGGCATCAACGTTTTTCGCTACAAGGTGCTCTCCTTCTGCGTAGGCGCGTTTTTTGCCGGCGTGGGCGGGGCCCTGCTGGGCAGCCACCTTTCCACCATCGACCCCAAGATGTTCAATTTTTTGCTGACCTTCAACGTCCTCATGTTTGTGGTGGCGGGCGGCCTGGGCTCCCTGACGGGCAGCCTGCTTGGCGCGGGGGTCATCACTATTCTGCTGGAATGGCTGCGCGCCATTGAAGAACCCATGGACCTGGGCTTTATTGAGCTGCCCGGCATCCCCGGCATGCGCATGGTGGTGTTTTCTCTGGTTCTGCTGGGCATCATCCTTTATCGGCGCGAGGGCATCATGGGCACCAGGGAGCTGACCTGGAAGGGGCTGAATGCTCTTTTGAGGAGGGGCAAGGCATGAGCGCCTACACCGCACCCACCCCCCCGGACTACAAGGGGGCGCTGCTGCTGGCCAAAAACGTGACTATGCGCTTTGGCGGCGTCACCGCCGTGAGCGACCTGACCCTGGCTCTGCCCCAGGGGGCCATTGCCGGCATCATCGGCCCCAACGGCGCGGGCAAAACCACGGCCTTCAATGTGCTCAGCGGCTTTTACACCCCGCAGGAAGGGGAGGTGCTGTTTAGTGGCCAAAGCATCAAGGGCCTGCATCCCAACGATATCTGCCGTCTGGGCCTTGCCCGCACCTTTCAGAACATCCGCCTTTCGCAGCAGATGAGCGTGCTGGAAAATATTATGGTGGGCTGCCACGTGCGGCGGCACTGCCCCTGGTGGATGGCCCCCCTGGGCCTGCCCGCCTTTTACAAGGAAGAAGCGGCCATTGCGGAAAAAAGCCGCCAACTGGCCGATCGGGTGGGCCTGAGCGAAAATCTGAACGACCAGGCCGGCAGCCTGCCCTACGGGGCACAGCGGCGGCTGGAAATTGCCCGGGCCCTGGCTACGGAACCACGTCTGCTTTTGCTGGACGAACCAGCCGCGGGCATGAACCCGCAGGAAAGCCTGGAACTTATGCATTTTATCGGGCATATCCGAGACGAGTTCGGCCTCACCATCTTGCTCATTGAGCACGATATGAAGGTGGTCATGGGCGTGTGTCAGTATATCTGGGTTATGGAATACGGCGCGTTGATCGCCGAGGGCGGCCCCGATGCCGTGCGCAGCAACCCCGTGGTCATCCGCGCCTATCTGGGCGAGGACGCGCCCGCGGGCGGCAAATAGGGGCAGCATATGGGCAACATCCTTGAAATCAAAGACCTGCAGGTGCGCTACGGCGGCATTCAGGCTGTGCAGGGCGTGAGCCTGGACATCCCGCGCGGCAGCATCGTGACCCTTATCGGGGCCAACGGCGCGGGCAAGAGCAGCATTATCCGCTCCATCGCAGGGCTGAACAAGCATATCGGCGGCGACATTCTGCTCACCCGGCACGAGGGCGAACCGCCCGTGTCCTTGCGGGGGCTCAAGCCCGAAGACATGGTCCGCAAGGGCATTTCCCTTTCGCCCGAAGGGCGCCGCATCCTTCCGCATTTGAGCGTGGAGGAAAATCTTCTTCTGGGCGCGTATTCCCGTTCGGACTCTTCGGCCATTGCTGAAGATCTGGACTGGGTCTACACCCTGTTTCCCCGCCTCAAAGAACGCAACTGGCAGAAGGGCGGCACCCTTTCCGGCGGCGAACAGCAAATGCTGGCCGTGGGCCGTGCCCTCATGAGCCGCCCGGACCTGCTCATGCTGGACGAGCCCTCCCTGGGACTGGCGCCGCTTTTGGTGCGCGAAATTTTTGCCATCATCCAGCGCATCAACCAGGAGGGCAAGACCGTCCTGCTGGTGGAGCAGAACGCTTACGCGGCCCTTTCTGTGGCGCACTACGCCTACATTCTGGAAGTGGGCCGGGTGGTTTTAGCTGGTCCTGGTAAAGAAATGCTTGAAAATCCAAAGGTTAAAGAGGCTTACCTGGGCGGCTAGGCGTTGCTCCCGTCCGGTCCACCTGCTATAGTTGGCGCGTCCCTCACAAGGGGCGCGCCTTTGCATTTTCCAAGGGCGTTTCCCTTTGCGACATGAAGAAACCTTTATTGTGGAGCGATTATGGCACGCCACGGTTTTTTATTAACACTGTTTTTTCTGTTGCTGGCGACGTCCGCGTCTGCCGCTCAGGCCGCACCGGGCAAGGACATGCTGCTTACCCGGCTGCCTAACGGGCTGACGGTCTGCATTGTCAAAGATACCCGCTTCCCCCTGGCGGCCACGCGCCTTTATGTGCGTACGGGTTCCGCCAATGAAACGGCGGCCCAGGCCGGCATCAGCCACTTGCTGGAGCATATGGTCTTCAAGGGCACGGAGCACCGGCCCAAAGGGCAGGTAGCCAAGGATGTGGAAGCCCTGGGCGGCTACCTCAACGCGGCCACAAGTTTTGACAAAACCTGGTTCATTACGGATATGCCCGCCGCCCACTGGCGCACGGGCATGGACGTGGTCAAGGAAATGGCCTTTCAGGCTTCTCTGGACCCCAAGGAGCTGGAGTCCGAAAAGAAAGTGGTCATCTCCGAGCTGGAGCGCGACCAGGACCAGCCCATGAGCCGCCTGTTTGAAAGCCTCCAGACTTCCACCCTGCACAATACCGTCTACGGACGGCCCGTCATCGGTTATAAGGATACGGTGCGCGCCGTCACGGCCGACGACCTGCGGGCCTATGTGCGCCGCTGGTATCAGCCGCGCAACATGCTGCTGCTGGTGGCCGGCGATGTGGACCCCCAGGCTGTGCTGGAGCACGCCCGTCAGCTCTTCGGCGGGCTGACCAACAGCGGCGACCAGGCGGCCCCGGCCCCGGTGGACCTGAGTGCGGCCCCCGGCGGGCCACAGGTGGAAGTCATCCGCGGCCCCTGGAGCAAGGTCTATCTGGGGCTGGCTTTTCCCGCGCCTGCCCTGAGCGACGTGCGCTCCACCGATCTGGACGTGCTGAGCTATCTGCTGGGCGGCGACGGCACCTCCCTGTTCTACCGCAAATACAAGTATGAACAACAGCTGGTGGACAGCATCGGCATGGGCAATATGAGCCTGGCCCGCGCGGGCCTGCTCTACCTCTCGGCCCAGATGGACGCGGACAAGCTCGAGCCCTTCTGGCAGGGCCTGACCAAAGACCTGGCAAGCCTCGCCGCCAAAGACTTCAGCGATGAAAGCGTGCGCCGGGCCGTGTTCAACCTGGAAGACGGCATGGACCGCTCGTCCGAAACCCTCAGCGGCCTGGCGGCCTGGACTGGAAGCGTGCAGTTTGATCTGGGCGGCGCACAGGCGGAAGCCAATATGCGCGCGGCCCTGGGCAGCGTGGACCAGAACCGCCTGCGTACAGCCCTGAGCCGCTGGCTGCAGCCTCAGGCCCTGCGTGTGCGCGTGCTGGCGCCGGAAAAAGCCCAGTTGCCCGACCTGGAAGCCATTCTGCGCGCCAACTGGCCCGCCCCGGCCGCGCCCAAAGGGCCCGCGCCGCAGGCCGCCGATGCCGCCAAGGCCGAAACCTTTGACCTGGGCGGGGGCCGTACGCTCATTTTGCTGCCCGATGCCACTGTACCCTATGCCGCAGTGCAGCTCTCCTTCCCCGGCGGCAACGCGCTGCTTGCGGCTGAGAACCAGGGGCTGGCCGGTCTGACCGCCCGAACCCTGACGGACGGCTGCGCCGACCTGGACGCCCAGGGCGTGGAACGCTGGTTGGCCCAGCGCGCTGCCTCTCTGGACGCCAGCGCCGGGTTGCAGACCTTTACCGTATCCCTCACCGGCCCGGCGCGTTTTAATGCGGACTACTTTGCCCTGCTGCAAGACCTGTTGACCAAACCGCGTTTTGAGGAGCAGGAAGTGCGTCGCGAAGTCAGCGACATGCTTTCCGACCTGCGCCAACGCGCGGACAGGCCTACGGGGCTGCTGTTCTCCCGCTTGAATCCCTTCCTCTATCCCAACGGTCAGCCCTACGGCCTGGACCCGCTGGGCACGCCGGAATCTCTGGCCCGCTTCACCCCCAAGGATGTGCGCGGCTTCTGGGAACAGCAACTGCGGCAGCCCTGGGTGCTGGCCGTGGCGGGCGACTTTGATCGCGAAGCCGTGCTGACCTTTGCCCGCAGCTTGCCCGTGCCCCAGGGCAAAGCCCTCAGCGTGTCGTTGCCCGTCTGGGGTACGGATAAAAAGCTGGACCTGCATCTGCCCGGCCGTAACCAGGCTCATGTGCTGGAGGTCTTTCGCGCCGTGCCGCCGGACCACCCGGACGCCCCGGCCCTGCTCCTGCTCCAGGCTGTGCTTTCCGGCCAGAGCGGCCTGCTGTTCAGCCAGATGCGGGATGTGGAGGGCCTGGGCTATACGGTCACGGCCTTCTACCGCGCCATGCCGCTGGCCGGCATGATGGCCTTTTATATTGGCACCACGCCGGACAAGGTGGAACAGGCCCGCCAGGGCTTTGCCAGGATTATCGCCCAGGTGCAGGCCAAAGCCCTGCCCGAAGAACTGCTGCGCGCCGCGGTCAACCGCCTGCGCGGCGAATACTACCGTGACCGGCAAAGCCTGGGCGCGCGCGCCGGCGAATCCGCCACAGACGCCGTGCTGGGCCGCCCCCAGGGTTTTGATCTGACCCTTATTGACAAGGCCGCCAAGCTCAGCCCCGAACAGGTCCAGACCGCAGCCCGCATCTACCTTACCCCCCCCAACCGCTACGACCTGCTCCTGCAGCCGTAGAGGGGCGTTTGGGGAAGGGACTTTGTGGGGGGAAAGGAAACTTTTGATCAGCGCTGTCTTCATCCGTGGCTTCCTTCGGTGCAACGGCTGAAGCTGAACAAAAGTTTCCTTCCTCCCGCCCCTCCCCAGTCTTCAAAAAGTCAAATTCCCGGATTCGTCATTTTGACGAATCCGGGAATTTCGTTGCTATTCTTGGTACCCGGAGCGGGATTTGAACCCGCACGCCCTTTCGGACTAGGGATTTTAAGTCCCTTGTGTCTACCGTTCCACCATCCGGGCACTGGCGGCGTACCGTAGCCGTGTGGTCCGTCCGCGGGAGCTTTGTATATCCTGGACGGCCCGTCCTTACAAGCCTTTCTCCGCCGGACTGTGCCGGAGCTGTGCGCTTTGCGGCGTGGAATGCGTTACGCGCCGCCAATTGGTTTGCTGTTGTCTGATAACTTCAGCTTTCCCGATTTTGGGGAGAATGACGGGCCTGTCGGAACACTACAGCTAGAGCAGATTGATTATTTTGAATATATATTCTTAAAGGTTACAGTGCGCTCGTTTCGGCGCGTAAGTGTGCGAATGAATAGAGCTGCTGTCTGCAGCCGCAGTTAGGAGCGTTGCTGTCTTTGCCCGTAACTTCCTTCGTCGTCACTGCCAAGCTCTTTCGCCATAACGGGAAGCCCCTGCGTCGCAACGACTGAGGCTGCGTTCGCGCCTCCACGGCGGGCGTCTGCTCCCGCAACTGCCGGGGCATTTCAACGTTGAAATGCCCTACGTCGCTAACCGTGCGCCAACCGCTGTGCCGCCGCGCTTCCACAGGAGGGCGCGGCGGCGCAGCGGCGTGAAGAAGACGCCCCGCACGCAGCACGTCGCGCATTGCGGGGCGAGGGCAGGGATGGTAGGCTGCAGCCATCTGCACAGCCTGACCAAAGGAGCTTTCATGCGTTTTTCAGATGCCGCCGTGCTGTGTTTCTGCCGCTTGGGCGTGGCCGGTCTTGACCCTAAGGCCCCAGGCACCTGGGGCACGGCCCTGGCCTGCCTGCTGGCGCCCTATCTCTTTTTGCCGCTGGGGCCGGTGTGGCGCGTGCTGGTCTTGCTGGCGCTGTTTGTGCTGGGCGGGCTTGCCGCCACCAGAGCCGAACAAATTCTGGAACGCCGGGACCCCGGCGAGGTGGTCATTGACGAACTGGTAGGGGTGTGGCTGGTTTTGTTGCCCTTTGCCCGGCCGGGCTTCGGGCTGGTGCTGGCGGCCTTCGCCTTTTTTCGTCTGTTTGATATCCTCAAGCCCTGGCCCGTGCGGGCTTCGGAAACCTGGCTGCCCGCCGGCTTCGGCGTGATGATTGACGATGTGCTGGCGGGCCTGTGGGCCCTGGTTTGCGTGGCCCTGCTGCGCTGGCTGGGCCTGGTGTAAGCCTGCTGGCCCGGACGGCTTTGGGATAGGCGCGACGTTGCGGCCTGTGGACCCCGAGAACGGGGGCGGCCGCTACTTCATACGGTACGTGATGCGTCCGCGCGTGAGGTCGTAGGGCGAAAGCTCCACCTTCACACGGTCGCCGGGCAGGATGCGGATGTAAAATTTACGCATTTTGCCGGAAATATGGGCCAGCACTTCATAACCGTTTTCCAGCTGCACGCGGAACATGGCGTTGGGCAGCGCTTCCTGCACCACGCCGTCAACTTCAATAGCCCCTTCCTTAGCCATATGGCCTCCTTGATTGAAATGGATAAACGCCCGTCAGTTTCCCAAAAAAGCGGGGGGCTGTCAACCGGCGGGCACGGGTCGCCCGCCACCGGTAAATGCGCCACTGCGCAATAAGCCGATTGCGCACGGGTAGGGACGTTGCGCCTGCCGTTGCGCCTATGCCTGCGCAACGCAGGGGGGGTCCGGCGGCGCGGCCTTTCGGAACGTCGGCGCGCAGCGGGATTACCTTCAAGCTGCGCACCCGCCTCCCTTGCAAAGAGAACGGCCGCCCCCGCCGCCGGTAAATGCGGTCTTGGGCGGCCGCCCTCATCCTGTCGGCAGGATATTCTACCGGCGCTTTTTGCTGTTCTTTTTATGGAAAGCGACAGGCGCGGGCGGCACGGGTGCGGCCTTACGGCAGAGCAGCCACAGGCCCGCCAGGAACAGCGGCACGCAGAGCGCCTGCCCCATGGTCAGCCAGTCAAAGGCCAGGTAGCCCAGCTGCACGTCGGGCACGCGCACAAATTCCACACCAAAGCGGAATACGGCGTAGCCCAGGGCGAACAGGCCGGAAACCGCCCCTTCCTTGCGGGGTTTGGCCGAAAAAATCCAGAGGACCACGCCCAACACCAGGCCTTCCAGGGCAGCCTCGTACAGCTGCGAAGGATGCCGGGGCAGGGGCCCCCCGCCGGGGAAGATCATGGCCCAGGGCACGTCGCTGACTTTGCCCCAGAGTTCGCCGTTGACGAAATTGCCCAGCCTGCCGAAAAAAAGTCCTTGCGGAATGAGCGGCGCAATAAAGTCCGAGACTTCCAGAAAGCTGCGCCCGCGTGAACGCGCGTAGTACCAGAAGGCTCCCAGTACGCCCAGCAGGCCGCCGTGAAAGGACATGCCCCCGTTCCAGATGCGCAGAATTTCCAGCGGGTCGTCAAGGTATACGGGCAGATCGTAAAACAGCACATAACCCAGACGGCCGCCCAGAATAATGCCCACCATGACGCAGGTGAGCAGGTCGTCCACATCGGCGGCGGTCCAGCCGGACCCGGGCTTTGCGGCGCGGCGGCGGCCCAGAATCCAGCCCAGGGCAAAGCCCGCCAGATACATGAGGCCGTACCAGCGCACCTGCAGATGCCCCAGGTTCAGGGCCACGGGGTCCAGGATGGGGGCGATCACGGCAGCTCCGGCGCGTCATAGCGGCCGCTGCGGCCGCCGCTTTTGTGCAGCAGGCGCACCCGGCTGATGACGATGTCGCGCTGCACGGCCTTGCACATGTCGTAGATGACGGCCGCGGCCGTCTGCGCAGCCACCAGGGCTTCCATTTCCACCCCGGTGGGCCCCACGGTGCGGGTTTCGGTTTCAATGCGCACCCGCGGCGGCTCGTCCGTGATTTCAAAACGCACGTCGGCGTAAGTGAGATTGAGGGGATGGCAGAGGGGGATGAGCTCGCCCACACGTTTGGCGGCCATGATGCCGCCCACCTTGGCGCAGGTGAGCACGTCGCCCTTGGGCAGTGCCGCCTGACGCAGCAGCCGCATGGTAGCCGGAGCCAGCTCCACCACGGCCTCGGCCACGGCCACGCGCTCCGTGGGGGGTTTGTGCCCCACGTCCACCATGCTCAGGTTGCCTTGGCTGTCCAGATGCGAAAAAGATGTGTCCATAGCGGCCTCCGGAGGCAAGATGCGATGCCGTCAAAAAACGACGTTATGGGGCGGCATACCCCATGTGGGGCTGCCGCGCAAGGCGGGGGTCAGTACAGCCCCACCAGCCAGAGCGGCCAGGGCGCGGGTTCGGGGCGCCGGGGCGCGCGCCAGAGCGAATCTTGCCGACTGTCAGAAAAACGCAGGCGTTCCCGCAGCAGGTGGGGGGCCGCGCACATCTCCGCGTCCGCGCTCAGGGCCGCCCGCCGCACACAGTCCACCTCGGCCAGATATTTGAAGGGAATGTCCGCATTGGGCCGGTGGTTCATGATTTCGCGCACCCACCCCAGGCTGCTGCCAAAGCGCAGGTCGTAGATCATCAGGCGCACCGGCGCGATGCCGACGGCTTCCGGCGAGGTGGGCAGCTCCGCCGGGGGCACGGGCCGCACCACCGGCAGGATGGCAAAATCAAAAAAGGCCCTGGCCGCCACGGATTGCCGCGCCAGAGCGTCCAGCAGACGCGGCGAGGCCGCCGGACTGACGCTTTCCGCAGTCCTGAAGCGCCCCAAGGCGTCCAGCCCCCGCAGATGCACCAGCATGCCCTGCGGGCTTTCTTCTTCATAAAGTACGCGCCAGAAGAAGGGGGCAAAGGCGTCGGGCAGCACCGTAACCTGGCGCACCGTTTTGCCCTGGGCGGCCAGGAGGTCTTCTACCTGTGCCGTGTGCCAGGAGTTGAGCGAAAGCCCGGCCAGCGGATAGACAAACAGCCAGACCAGGGCCAGAAGCATGCGCCACCAGCGGTCGCGCCAGCGCCAGAGAGCCAGCAGCAGGGGCAGGGTGAGCAGCAGGTCGATGATGAACACGGCGTTGAGCCGTACCCGCAAATGGGAAAAAGGCACAAAAATCATGGTGCCGTAGGTGGTGATGCAGTCCAGCCAGATGTGCAGCAGCACCATGCAGGTCATGAACAGCCAGACCGGGGCCGGCCGCCAGTGACCGGGGGTAGCTGTTTTCCACAGGGGTCGGGCCAGCAGGGTCAGCGCCAGGCCCAGCACGGGCGCAAAAAAAAGCGAATGGGTCAGGCCCCGGTGCAGCAGCAGAAACTGCAGGGGCGTGTGCGCCAGCAGTACGTCCACATCCGGCGCGGCGGCGGCCAGGGCGGCCAGGGGCACGGCCCAGCGGGTAGCGGGACGGTGGGGCAGGGCCAGCATGGCCACGGCGCCGCTGGCTGCGTGGGTGACGGGGTCCATATTTATTGCCTGAAGGGGCTGCGTTGTTTCGGCACGGCCCTGTAGGCCGGGTCTTCAGGGCTTGCGGCCTCGTCCAGCCCCTGCATACGGCGGAATTGCCGCGCACGCCAATCCTGCGTGGCGGCCATGACGTCGGGACGGTTCTGCCAATACAGCATACGCTGTGTGTTGTCGGAGCCGTAAACCGGGTAGCGCAGCCCATCTTCCACGCTCACGCCCGAAGACGTGCCCGTGGCCTCCGCAGAGGTGCCCGTGCCCACATCCTTGGGGCCGCAGGCCCAGAGCAGACCCGGCAGGGTCAGGCTCAGCGCCAGGACGCGCAGGCGGCAAAGCGGCTTGTTCATGACCCGTACTATAGCCCTGGGCGCGGCGTCCGGCAAGGGGCGGCTTGCCAAAGCCCCCCGTAAAGGACTAATCTTGCCCGTACGGATTTTCCCGGCGCTCCCACCACAGGAGGATTTTCATGCGTCCAGCCCGTTGCGGCATTACCCCCGAAGGTTGGCCCTGCATTGGCCTTACCGCCCTGGCGGCCCTGGTTTTCGCTTGTTTGGATTGGTGGCCGGCGGCTCTGATTTTTCTGGCCTTGTGCTGGTTCAGCGTCCATTTTTTCCGCGACCCGGAAAGGGTGACGCCCACGGGGCCCGGCCTGGCCGTGAGCCCCGCCGACGGCAGGGTCATCCGTGTGGAAACGCGGCCGGACCCCTTCAGCGGAGAAGCGCGCCAGTGCGTGAGCATTTTCATGAATCTCTTTAACGTGCACGTGAACCGCGCCCCGGTCGCCTGCACGGTGCAGGGCATTCTGTACCTGCCCGGCAAGTTTCTCAATGCCTCCTTTGACAAGGCCTCCACGGACAACGAACGCTGCGCCTACAGCCTGCGCGACGCCAACGGCGACCTCTGGAGCATGGTGCAGATCGCCGGGCTGGTAGCCCGCCGCATCGTCTGCCGGGTGGAGGAGGGCGATACTCTGGACCGGGGCGAACGCTATGGCATGATCCGCTTTGGCTCGCGTGTTGACCTTTATTTGCCCGAAGGCTATGTTGCGGCAGCGCGTGTGGGCGAAACCGTGCTGGCCGGCCAGAGCGTACTGGCCCGTCCGCGCTGAGCGCCCTCTGGCGCGTTCTTCACGTTTGATACGTTATGGATGTTTTTATGGCCGTGGAACGCAGAAAACCCCGCAAGGGAGTTTACCTCCTGCCCAACATGATCACCACCCTGAGCATGTTTCTGGGCTTTCTGTCCATGGTCTGGTCCGGCCAGGGCCGTTTTGAGGCGGCCTGCTTTGCCATCCTGCTTTCCGCCGTTATGGACGGGCTGGACGGCAAGGTGGCCCGGCTCACCAACACGGCCAGCGAATTCGGCGTGCAGTACGATTCCCTTTCCGATCTGGTGGCCTTTGGTCTGGCCCCGGCCATGCTGCTCTGGCACTGGCAGCTTGCGGCGCTGGGCCGGGTGGGCGTGGCCGCCGCCTTTATTTATGCCGCTTGCGGAGCCCTGCGCCTGGCGCGCTTCAACATCAGCACCGCCGCTGTGGGCAAACGCTTTTTCATTGGCTTGCCCATCCCTGCCGCAGGCTGCACCCTGGTGACCTTCGTCTTCTTTGCCGCCTTGTTCCCTGACGGAATCCGCCCCGCTTTGCCGTACATGGCCCTGGTGCTGGGCGTGGGCGTGGGCGTGTTGATGGTCAGCAGGACGCGCTACTTTTCTTTCAAGGAATACGACTTCCTGCGCCTGCACCCCATCCGCGCCATGCTGGGCTTTCTGCTGGTGCTGGGCACCGTCATCTCTGCGCCGCGCACCATGGGCTTTGTGCTCAGCGCCGCCTACATCGCCGGCGGCCTGGTCTACACCATGGTCATTCTGCCCCGCCGCAACCGTCAGCTACTACGCGCCCTATCGCCTCAAAGCGATTGAGGTTGCGTAACGGTTCGCCGCCCGCCGGGGCGGACGCTCCCTGGTCAGCCGCCCTTTACGGCGGCCGTTATGCACGATATATCCATCCCTTGTGCAACCAGAGGAGAACGCCATGAACAACCGCGTGTATTTTTTCGATACCACCCTGCGCGACGGGGAGCAGTCTCCCGGCGCCACCATGAATCTGCAGGAAAAATTGCGTCTTGCCCACCAGCTTGAAGTTCTGGGCGTGGACGTGATGGAAGCGGGTTTTCCCGCCTCCAGCCCCGGCGATTTTGCCTCGGTGCAGCGCATCGCGGCTCAGGCCGGGGATATTCAGGTGGCGGGGCTGGCGCGTTGCGTACCCAACGATATCGACCGTTGCTGGGAGGCCGTCAAGGTGGCCCGGCATCCACGCATCCACGTTTTTTTGTCCACCTCGCCCCTGCACATGCGCTACAAGTTGCGCAAAGAGCCTGAAGATGTGCTGCGCATGGCCGTGGAAGGCGTCAAACGCTGCGCCGTCCATACGGACAATGTGGAATTCTCCTGCGAAGATTTTTCCCGCTCGGAAGGGGACTTTGTCTGCCGGGTGGTGGAGGCGGTCATCAATGCCGGGGCCACCACCATCAATCTGCCCGACACCGTGGGCTATGCCGAGCCGGAAGAATACGCCGCCCTTCTTGACTACGTCATCAAAAATACGCCCAATAGCGATAAGGCCATCTTCAGCGTGCACTGCCACAACGACCTGGGCCTGGCCGTGGCCAACACCCTGGCCGCTTTCAAGGTCGGCGTGCGCCAGGCCGAGGTGACCCTTTGCGGCATTGGCGAACGCGCGGGCAATGCCTCGCTGGAAGAAGTGGTCATGAACCTGCACGTGCGGCATGACCACTTCGGCCTGACCCACAAGATCGTCACAGAGCAGATATATCCCTCCTGCCGGCTGCTTTCCATGACCATCGGCCAGCCTATCCCCAACAACAAGGCCATTGTGGGGGCCAACGCCTTTGCGCACGAATCGGGCATTCACCAGGACGGCATGCTCAAAAACCGCGAAACCTACGAGATTATGACGCCGCAGTCCGTGGGACGCACTGAAAGCAGCCTGGTCATCGGCAAGCATTCGGGCCGCAACGCCGTGCGCAGCAAGTTTGAGAGCATGGGCTACACCTTGGACGATACCCAGATTAATGTGGTTTTCGAGGCCGTGAAAAAACTGGCCGACCGCAAAAAGACCCTGCACGACGACGACCTTATGGCCCTGGTGCAGGAAGAAATCTACCGCATGCCGGACCGCTTCCGCCTGCGCCATGTGAGCGTGCAGAGTTCTGATGCGGGCGGCGTGCCGCCCACGGCCGCCGTGCTTATGGATGTGGATGGCCTTGAGCGTAGCGGCGCCGGCTTTGGCGTGGGCCCGGTGGACGCGTTGTTCAATGTCATTGCCGACCTGGTGGGGCGCGAACCTACGCTGGAGCAGTACGCCATCAACGCCATTACCGGCGGCACCGACGCCCAGGGCGAAGTGACCGTACGGCTGCGCGACGGCGAGGTAAGCGCCGTGGGGCGCGGCACGCACCCGGATATTTTTGTGGCCAGCGCCAGAGCCTATGTGAACGCCCTTAACCACCTCTTCAAAAAAGAGCAGGAAGGACCGCGGCTGCACTGCCAGCATGATTGATCCGGCTTTTGGCCGATATAATACACAACACGGCGCCGGGACGGACGCGCGTTCGTCCCGGCGCCGCGCATACCGCCATGCGTCGACATGGCCTTCTCACAGGCTGAAAGGAGTTTTCTATGCCCCAAACGCTTGCACAAAAAATTCTGCAAGCCCACACCGATACGCCGGTGGAGCAGGACGGCCAGATCGTCCAGTGCCGCGTATCCGCAGTGCTGGCCAATGACATCACCGGGCCCCTGGCCATCAAGTCCTTCCACGGCATGGGCGCGGAGCGGGTCTTCAACAGGGATCGTGTTATCCTGGTCATGGACCACTTCACCCCGCAGAAGGATATTGATTCCGCCAACCAGGTGCTCATAAGCCGCAAGTTTGCCCAAGAGCAGAACCTCACCCACTACTACGAGGGCGGCGACTGTGGCGTGGAGCACACCTTGCTGCCCGAACAGGGCCTGGTGGGCCCCGGCGACCTGGTCATCGGCGCGGACAGCCACACCTGCACCTATGGCGGCATCGGGGCTTTTGCCACGGGCATGGGCTCCACGGATATCGCCGCGGGCATGGCCCTGGGCGAAACCTGGCTCAAGGTGCCGCCCACCATCCGTGTCACCATCACGGGTTCCATGCCCAAATGGCTGCGCGGTAAAGACCTCATGCTTATGCTCATCGGTGCCATCGGCGTGGACGGCGCCCTGTATAAGGCTTTGGAATTCGCCGGGCCGGTGGTGGACAACCTTTCGGTGGAAGGCCGCCTGTGCATGGCCAACATGGCCATTGAGGCCGGGGCCAAGGTGGGGCTTTTTGCCGTGGACGTGAAAACCCGCGCCTTCTGCGCCGAGCACAAGCGCCCCGGCGTCACCGATGATTTGGCCGCCGACCCCGGCGCTCTTTATGAAAGGGAAGTGGACATCAATGTCACGGGCAAAGAACCGGTGGTAGCCTGTCCGCATTTGCCTTCCAATGTGCGGCCCGTGTCCGAAGTGCGGCGCACGCCCATCCAGCAGGTGGTCATCGGCTCCTGCACCAACGGCCGCATCGGCGATATGCGCGACGCTGCCGCTGTGCTGCGCGGGCGTAAGGTAGATAAAAGCGTGCGCTGCATCGTGCTGCCCTCCACCCCCAGCGTCTGGCGGCAGTGCCTGAAGGAAGGCCTTATCGAAACCTTTATGGACGCCGGCTGTATTGTGGGGCCCAGCACCTGCGGGCCTTGCCTGGGCGGCCACATGGGCATTCTGGGCGACGGCGAGCGCGCCGTGGCCACCACCAACCGCAACTTCAAGGGCCGTATGGGCAGCCTCAGCTCCGAGGTTTATCTGGCCAGCCCCGTGGTGGCGGCGGCTTCGGCCGTGGCCGGACACGTGGCTGGGCCGGACCAGCTGTAAGGGCCACCCGTGACTGACCAACTGCCATAAGGGTTTGACAATGCAATACAAAGGCACTGCCCACAAAGTGGGCGAACATATTGATACGGACGCCATCATTCCGGCGCGCTTTCTGGTCACCACCGACGCCCGGAAGTTGGGCGCAAACTGTATGGCCGGCCTGGAACCGGACTGGGTCAAGCGTGTGGCCCCCGGCGATATTCTGGTGGCCGGCCGCAACTTTGGCTGTGGTTCCTCGCGGGAGCACGCTCCTATTGCCATCCTGGGCGCGGGCATGCCCGTGGTGGTGGGGCACAGTTTTGCCCGCATCTTCTACCGCAACGCCTTCAATATGGGGCTGCTGCTGCTGGAAGTGGGCGACGAGGTGGACAAGATCAACGACGGCGACAGCCTGGAAATCGACGCCGCCACAGGGCGTATCCGCGACCTGACCAATGGCGCGGAAATTATCTGCCCGCCCCTGCCCAAATCCATGTCTGATATTCTTTCCAAGGGCGGCCTGGTGGGCTATGTGAAGGAACGTCTGGCCCGGCAGGCCCAGGAACAGTAAGGGAGACGCACATGAACAAAACCATCTGCCTGTTGCCGGGGGACGGCATCGGTCCGGAAATTCTGGCCCAGGGCGTCAAGGTGCTGGAGGCCGTGGCCCAAAAGTACAACCACCAGTTCAGCTTTGTGACGGCTCAGATCGGCGGCGCGGCCATTGACGCCACGGGCGGGCCCTTGCCCGACGCCACGGTGCGCGCCTGCCAGGAAGCCGACGCCGTGTTTCTGGCCGCCGTGGGCGGCCCCAAGTGGGACGGGCTTGCGCCGGAAAAGCGGCCGGAAAAGGGCTTGCTGGGCATCCGTAAGGCCCTGGGGCTGTTCGCTAACCTGCGCCCGGCCCTGCTGCTGCCCGAACTGGCCGGGGCCTGCCTGCTCCGCTCGGATATCGCGGCCAAGGGGCTGGACCTGGTGGTGGTGCGCGAGCTCACCGGCGACGTCTACTTTGGCGAGCCGCGCGGTCTGGAAACGCGCGACGGCCTGCGCACGGGATTCAACACCATGATCTACACGGAAGAAGAAATCCGCCGCATTGCCTGGGTGGGCTTTGAAACGGCCCGTAAGCGTCGCCGCAAGGTCTGCTCTGTGGAGAAGAGCAATGTGCTCGAAACCTCCCGCCTGTGGCGCGAAGTGGTTATGGAAGTGCACCGCGACTACGCCGATGTGGAATTGACCCACATGTATGTGGATAATGCCGCCATGCAGCTGGTGCGCGACCCTTCCCAGTTTGACGTCATCCTTACCGGCAATATTTTTGGCGATATTCTTTCGGACGAGGCTTCGGTCATCACCGGTTCTCTGGGCATGCTGCCTTCGGCTTCCCTGGGGGCCTCCGGGCCGGGCCTGTTTGAGCCTATCCACGGTTCCGCCCCGGATATCGCCGGGCAGGACAAGGCCAACCCCCTGGCGACCATCCTTTCTGCCGCCATGCTCCTGCGCCTGGGCCTTGGCCTGGGCGACGAAGCCGACACCGTGGAGGCGGCCGTGCGCGCCGCCCTGGCCCAGGGTTTCCGCACCGGCGACATCATGGAGCCGGGCAAGACCTGCTTGGGCTGCGTTGCGATGGGCGCGAAGGTGGTGGAGAACCTGTAGGGCGTTGCTGGCCCGGCTTTGCGGCACGGCCAGGGCGTGTGGCGGAAATACCCGCGCGGGAAGGGCCTGCCGGACCCGGCGGGGGAGCGGGCGCAGCGGAGTTTGTCGTACCGCTTGAGCAAAAACAGCCTTTTTTGCGCCGACGGCGTCAGCGGAGGATTTTTGCTGCTCACGGACTTGAGTCCGCTGCGCGCAAAAATTCTCCGCTTTCTTGTCGGCATCAAAAAAATCTTATTTTTTCCAACCATTACGACATCAGCCCCGCCTCGCAAGCTCGGCGGTCCAAGGTGGCTTCGGGTGCCGCCGTTGGCGGGTTGCGCCTGGCGCGCACAGCCGTATGGCGGCTCAGTCGTCCGTCAGCACGGTAAACCCCGCAGCGGCAAGCGCAGCCATGCTGATCCGGCCGGGGCGGATCAGGCGCAAGGCACGGCCTTGGTCAGGCCCCAAGGGCGCCACCACGGTGGAAGGCAGCGTGCCTTCCGGGGACGGGCCGCCGCGCAGCAGCCGCCCCGCACGGCCATGGAGGGCCAGTCCGCCCAGGGCGGCCAGCAGGCGGGGGTCCAGGTCTTTGGCGCGTTGCGCGGGTTTGCCGCCACTGAGGTTGGCGCTGGTGGCTGTGAGCGCTCCACCGGCCTCCAGAGCCAGGGTGGCCGCCAATGTGTGCGGGGTCACCCGCACGGCCACCTGTCCGTCGGGGTTAACCAGGGACGCGGGCAGGCCGGGACGGGCGGGCAGCAGCACGGTAAGAGGGCCGGGCCAGAATTGCTCAAGCCCTATGGGCATGGCCGTGAGCAGGGCCACGCGGTCCACCTGGGTGGTGTCGGCGGCCAGCAGGGGCAAGGGTTTGTGGACGGGGCGTCCTTTGATCTGGTAGAGCATGTCCACGGCCGCGGCCTGATCGGCCATGCAGCCCAAAGCGAAAAACGTTTCTGTGGGATATATGAGAATGCCGCCGTTGCGCAGGCAGAGGGCCGACGCCGTTACGTCGGAATCTACATAACCGTGTTGGGAAGCCATGTCGGGAAAGCCTTTACGCTGTGTCTTTGTGGGCAGGGTCAAGACAAATTTCTGGAAGGACGCCGCTGCCCATTATACGGCGCGTATTGCCCGTTGGCGACGTCTGGACTGCACTGAGGTGCGCGACGGTTCCGGCGACCTGCCGCCGGAGCAGCGAAATGCTCAGGAGGGGCGCCGTCTGCTGGAGGCCCTAGAACCCCAGGACCTCCCGCTGGTGCTGGACGAGCGGGGGGAACGGCTGACCTCGCCCCAATGGGCGGAACTGTTGCGTCGTATGGATACAGAAGCGCGGGGACGCCCCTGTTTTCTGGTGGGCGGAGCTTGGGGGCTGGACCCCACGGTACGCGATCGAGCCTGCCGCATACTCCGCCTGTCGGATCTGACCCTGCCCCATGAACTGGCCAGGGTGGTTTTGCTGGAGCAACTCTACCGCGCCGAGTGCATCTTACGCAAGGTGCCGTATCACCATTAATTTGACGTGGGTTGTTTTTCGCAGATCGGCGCGTCGGGACCTTTCCCCTTGTGGAAATTTTTTGCCTTCCCTTTGCCGCAGGGCGGGGCATATTTCGGCCATACCTGCCTGCCGGGGGCGGGGGCCCGTATGGTTGCCGGGTCCAGGCCTTTTGCCGGGCGCGGGCCCAGACCTTTGTTACAGGGGGGCTTTCTCCGCTTTTTTGCTCAGTGCCACACGGGCGGCAAAACGGCGCATGGTCAGATGGCACAGGGCCACGGCCAGGGCGTCGGAGGTGTCCAGAGCCCAGGGGCTGTCGGCTTCTTTGACGTTGAGCAGCCGCCGGACCATAAAGGCCACCTGTTCTTTTTCGGCCCGGCCCGTGCCCACCAGGGATTTTTTGACCAATGTGGGTTCGTAGTCGCGGATGGGCAGCCCGTGTGCCGCGCAGGCCGCTACGGCCACGCCTCTGGCCTGGCCCAGCTTCAGGGCGCTGGCCGCGTTTTTGGCCGTAAAAACCTGCTCGATGGCGGCCTCCTGAGGGCGCAGACGGGCAAGAATGCCGTCCAGATCCCGGTAAATTTTAGCCAGCCGGTCGCAAAATTCGCTGCCCGCCGCCGCAGTGCGCACCACGCCGCAATCCACCAGTCGCAGAACGCCGGAAACTTCGCTGACCACGCCCCAGCCCGTGCGCTGAGAGCCTGGGTCTATGCCGATGACCGTTACTGGGCCGCTGAGCGTTACGGGCTGCACGCGCGCCTCAGAGCAAAAAGGAGGTGATGACGTAGTCTGCCGCCAGAATGAGTACGCAGGAAATGACTACCGCCGAGGTGGTGGCGTTGCCTACGGCTTCCGGCCCCATGCTGTCGCGCCGCCGGTTGGCATAGTAGCCCTGGCGGCAGCAGATGGTGGCCACCAGCAGGCCGAAGACCACAGACTTGACAAAACCGCCGCTGACGTCTGTAGCCGTGACGGAAAAGGCCATGCGGTAGAAGTAGGTGCCCTCGTTGATGCCCAGCATGAGCACGCCCGTGAGGTAGCCGCCCAAAATGCCGATGACGTCAAATATGGCTGTGAGCAGCGGGAAGGAGATAAGCGAGGCCAGCAGCCGCGGGCTGACCAGATACCCCATGGAATTGATGTCCATGACGTCCAGGGCGTCGATCTGGTCCGTGATGCGCATGACGCCGATTTCCGCCGCCATGGAGGAGCCTGCCCGCCCGGTGAGCATGATGGCCGTGAGCACGGGCCCCAGTTCACGGATGAGGGTCAGAGATACGGCGGAGCCCAGCATGGCCACAGAGCCGAACTGCACCAGGGTGTAGTAGCCCTGTAGCCCCAGCACCATGCCGCAGAAAATGCCGATGAGCAAAATGAGAAACAGAGATTTTGAGCCGATAACGTAGATCTGCTGCAGGGTGCGCGGCAGAATTTTGCTGCCGGAAAAGATCTGGGCAATACCTTCCAGCAGAAACAGAGCCGTGCCGCCAAGAGCCTGCAGACCGTGCAGGCTGGCGCGGCCCAGGGCGCGCAAGGGGGCGGTGGGGGAAAGTGCCGTCATGGTTTACCTCGATCAGCGGCCGGATTTGCGGCTTTTGCCCGCAACGGCCTTTTTGGACTTGAGCAGCGGCGCGCCCAGGTGCATGCGCTGGAGTTCTTCCCGCAGGTTGGCGGCGTCCAGGTCCGTGCCGCGCAGGTTGACCAGCACCAGCCGCAGTTTGCCGCGCGTTTGCAGGCCTGTACGCAGGCCCCGGCCTTCCAAACGCGAGCGCAGTTTGTCCGCATCGCCCGCATTATTGAAGGCTGCCGCCTGGAACACAAAATCGTAAAGAGGCTGCGCCGTCTGCGGGCGGGACTGGCCCTGGGCGGCAGGTGCGCTTTTGGCCGGGACAGCGCCTGTAACGGCGGGGGCCGCCGTGTCCGTCTGCGCGGGGGCCTCCTGGCCGGGCTTGATGCCCCAGGCCGCCAGACCGCCGCCGCTGGGCCTGGCAAAAGGGTAGGCGTTTTTGGCGGGGGGCTGTGGGGCTGCGGGGCCTTTGCTTTTGCCGGCATCCGCCTTGGGGGGCGTCGTCGGGCCGCTGGGGGCCGCCGGCCGAGCAGCAGCCGTATCTTGTTTCGGGCCTGCAGCGGTCGCCTGCTCCGGATCTGGGGCGGCGTCCGGCATCGCCTTGGAGGCCGTATCCGTTTGGGCCGCATCCCTTAAAGGAGTGTCCGCCAAGGGGCGTGCCGGCGTCTTTTCCGCCGCCGGCGCGGCCGGCGCGCCGCCCAGGCCGGTAAGCTGCTCCACGCGCTGTTCGGGGTTTTGTCCGCGCCCCACCATATAGCCCATAAAGAAGGACCAGCCCACGGCCACCACCAGCACGGCGGCCAGCAGGCCCGCCACGGGCAGGGACAGGCGCAGGGCGAAGCGACGCTCCTTTTCCGGCGCGCCGCCCGCGGAGCGGACCCTGGGTTTACGTACTGGACCGGCCATGCGACTCCTGTAATCAAAGGTTGTGCTGTGGCCCCCGGTGTGGGGGCCGTTGGCAATCTCGGCGTAATAAGCCCGCCGGGCGATTTTTTTGGCGTGCGGCAGAGGCCGTGCCCTGCGGGCAAGGCTGTGTCGCTTCCGGCATTGGCCGTTCTATGTCGCGACAGCGGCAGACCGCGCGCCCAAGGGGCGTGCCCGTATGGGGGCTACATGCTTTCCGGCGCGCTTACGCCCAACACGTCCAGGCCGTTGCGCAGCACCTGGGCCACGGCGCGCAGCAGGGCCAGGCGGGCCAGGCTGCGGGGGGCATCGTCGGGCAGCAGCACCTGGTGTCTGGCGTAGTAGCTGTGCAGCAGACCGGCCAGTTCCGTAAGGTAGTGGCTCACATGGTGCACGCCCAAGTTGCGGGCCGCCGCCGTGAGCATGTCTTCAAACCCGGCGGCTTTGCGCAGCAGGGCCAGATCTTCGGGCGTGTCCAGCGGGGTCAGGTCCGCAGCCGTCACGGCGTCGGGCAGGTGCACGCCCCGTTCCGCAGCGCGGCGCAGCACGGCGCTGATGCGGGCATGGGCGTACTGCACATAGTACACGGGGTTGTCCAGGCTGCGTTGTTTGACCAGCTCCAGGTCGAAATCCAGAGGGCTGTCGCTCTTGCGCGAAAGGAACATGAAGCGCGCCGCGTCCACGCCTACTTCCTTGAGCACGTCCGCCAGAGTTTCAAAGGTGCCCGCGCGCGTGGACATGCTCACGGGCTTGCCGTCGCGCAGCAGGTTGACCAGCTGGATGAGCACCACGTCAAAATCTTCCTGCGGCCGTCCCATGGCGGTGACGGCGGCGCGCATGCGCGGCACGTAGCCGTGGTGGTCCGCGCCCCAGACGTCAATGCACCACTGATAGCCGCGGGCATACTTGTCGTGATGGTAGGCGATGTCCGAGGCGAAGTAGGTGAGGCTGCCGTCGGACTTGCGCAGCACCCGGTCCTTGTCGTCCCCCAGCTTCTGGGTGGCGAACCAGAAGGCCCCGTCCTTTTCGTAGGTATAGCCCGCCTTGGTTAGGGCGTCAAAAGCCGCGGCCACGGCCCCGCCTTCCACCAGAGTCTTTTCAGAGAACCAGCGCTGGTGCTCCACCCGGAACTCCCGCAAATCGGCCTTGATGCCGTTGAGGATGTCCGTCATGGCTTTTTCATAGCACACGTCCTGACCCTGTGCGTCAGGCAGGTCCACCAGGCCGGGGTCGGCGGCGAGCATCTCACGGGCGATGTCGATGATGTAGTCGCCCTTGTAATACTCTTCCGGCCAGGTGACGGGGCGGCCCGCCAGCTCCTGTGCCCGCAGCCAGACCGAAAGGCCCAGCAGGCGCATCTGGCGGCCAGCGTCGTTGATATAATATTCCGTATCCACATGGTAGCCCGCCCTGCGCAGGAGCCGGGCCAGGCTGTCGCCCACGGCGGCCCCGCGCCCGTGCCCCACGTGCAGCGGCCCCGTGGGATTGGCCGAAACGTACTCCAGCAGCACCTTGCGCCCGCCGCCCGCCGCGCTTTCGCCGTAGGCCGCGCCTTCGGCCTCCACGGCGCGCACCACTCCGTGCCAGTATGCCGGGCTGAAAGTCACGTTGCAGAAACCCGGTCCGGCGGCTTCGGCGGCGGCCACGTCCGGGCAGCGCGCCAGCAGTTTTTCGGCCAGATTCCGGGCCAGATCGCGCGGATTGGCCTTGGCCTCCTTGGCCAGGAGCAAGGCCAGGTTGGTGGAAAGGTCGCCGTGTCTGGCCTCGCGCGGGGGCTCAATGACGGTTTTGGTGGGCCAGGGCAGGCCTTCTTCTTCAACAATGGCCTTGAGGGCCGTGCGCAGGGTTTCTGTGGCGCGCATAAAAATGGGTGTCCTTGTGCTGTGTTTTGACAATGCGGGGCAGGGCCGCCGCGTAATGGGTCAGTTTTCCAGGGCGGCGGCGCTTTCGCCGTCGCTGACCAGGTCGATCTGCAACTGGGCTGGCTCGGCCAGGCCGCTCAGGCAGGGGGCCACCATCTTGCCCAGCAGGGCCTTGGGGCCCAGCTCCAGCCAGCGGCGCGCGCCGTCGGCGTACTGATGACGCACGACGTCGATCCAGAGCACAGGAGAGGTCATCTGCTGCAGCAGGGTTTCCCGCGCGCTTTCGCCGTCCCGCACGGCCTTGCCCGTGACGTTGCTGTACACCGGGAAGCGGGGCTTGCGCCACACGGCCTTGCGCAGCTGTATGGCCAGCTCTTTATTGGCCTCGGCCAGCAGGGGACTGTGAAAGGCCCCGCTGACCTTGAGCTCCAGGCCGCGCCCCTTGTGTTCTTTGGCCTTGCTGCAGGCCAGGGTCACGGCGGCTTTGGCCCCGCTGACCACAAACTGCGCGGGGGTATTGTAGTTGGCGATGCGCAGAGGGCCCGCGGTTTCGGCCAGGCTTTCTTCCACCAGGGCTTCCACCTGCGGCTGTTCCAGCTTGAGGATGGCGGCCATGCCGCCCAGCCCCTGAGGATCGGCCTCGGCCATGAGGCGGCCGCGCAGGGCGGTGATTTCCAGCACGCTTTGGGGGCTGAGCACATCGGCGGCGGCCAGGGCGCTGTATTCGCCCAGGCTGTGCCCCGCGGCCCCGCAGGGGTGCACGCGACCGGCCACGGCGCGCCAGAGGTTCAGCCCCACCACGGTGAGGGCGGGCTGCAGGGCGCGCGTGTCGCTCATGGCGGCTTCGTCGCCTTCCCAGTATATCTCGCGCAGGGGCAGCCCGCTGCAGCGTTCGGCCTGTTTCCAAAGGTCCATGGCCTCGGCGTCGGCGTCGGCCAAGTCGCGTCCCATACCGGGCAGTTGCGCCCCTTGGCCGGGAAAAAGCAGAATGGGCTGGTTCATGCAAAATCCTCCCTGTGTGCGCGGCTGGCGCGCAAGCCCTTTTTTTTACGTTATCGGCGCAGGGCTTGCAAGTCCCGTCCGCCAAGGATATGGGTAAAGACCGGCTGCAGCGCCGGAGCATACAATAAGGACATGCAATCATGCAGCAGGAATCGGTGGACAGGGCAGCCCTGGCCCGTCTGGCGGAGGACGCGGGCGTGGAACTGCCCAAGGCGGCGGTGGAGCCCCTGGCGGTCTATCTGGAATTGCTGACCCGCTGGAATAGGGTTATGAATCTGGTGGGGCCGCACGCCTGGAGGGATATTTTTACCCGTCTGGTGGTGGACAGCCTGCACCTGGGGCCGTTTTTGCGGCGGCTGCCGCTGCCCGCGGCCCCGCTGACCTGGGATCTGGGCGCGGGCGCGGGCCTGCCGGGCTTGCCCCTGCGGCTGGTCTGGCCTGACGGGGGGTATTATATGGTGGAAGTGCGCGAAAAGCGCGCCATATTTCTTTCCAACGCCCTGGCGCGGCTGGATATGTCCGCCACACACGTTTTTCGCGGTACGGTGGAACACTTTTTTCAGGGCCAGTGCTGCCCGGCAGACTGCATTGTCAGCCGGGCCTTTATGCCCTGGCGGGAATTGCTGGACCTGGTGCGCGACCGGCTGCGGCCGCACGGCGTGCTGGTCTGCCTGGCGCTGGAGCCCGTGCCCGACCGGCTGCCCGCGCCCTGGCGCTGCGTGGACCGGCAGTCTTACGCGGCAGCGGGCGACGGTCGCTGGTTCTGGGCGCTCAGCCCGGACAAGCCCGCCTGACCGGCACGGGAACCTGCGATATGGATTCTGCGGCGCAATCGGCACAGCCCCCCGTACCCCCGACGCCTTGCGGCGAACCCCTCGCCGCACGTCCGGATGTCCAACGCCCTGAAGTGGCGGCGGTGCCGCCGCCCACGGCTTCGTTGCCGCGCTTCTGGCTCCGGGGCCTGTTCTGGGGGCTGGTGACCTTGGCTCTGGCCTTTGGGCTGCGCATGCTGGAATGGCCCTGCTGGCAGAACCCCGAATACCGACTGGGTGAAGAGTGGCTGCTGGCCACGCACGACGCCTACCACTGGGTGGCCGGGGCCGAGGGCTTCGGCAGGGCCGTAGGCCACCCCATGGCCGTCATGCTCAAGGCCCTGGCCGACCTGCTGCACACCTATCCGGCGGCCGTGGGCTTCTGGTTCCCTCCGGTGCTGTCCAGTCTGGTGGCGGTTATCGTCTTTGCCTGGGTCTGGGCCCTGGGCAGTCTGGAAGCGGGCGTGGCGGCCGGCGTGCTCACCACCCTTGCGCCGGGCTTTCTGGCCCGCACCATGCTGGGCTACTATGATACAGATCTGGTGACCCTCTTTTTCCCCTTGCTTATGACCCTGGCCCCGGCCAGCTGGGCCATGCGCTATATGCTGCTGCCGCGCATGGTACTGCGCCGCCTGGCTCTGGGGGCCGGCCAGCTGAGCCTGCGGCGGCTGTTCCGGCGCCAGGGGCCTGTGCCGCCCTTGGCCGCCGCCCTCACGCGCGAGGAGCACTTGGGCAACCCCTTGCGCTGGCAGTGGGTGGTTTTGCTGGGCTGCTCCGGCGTGGTTTCGTGGTGGACGCAGGAGTGGCATTCGGTTTTTCCCTACCTGATCCGCTACAACGTGGGCCTGCTGGCCTTCATGAGCCTGGTCATGGCCCCGCGCGGGCGGCGCGCTCTGCTGCTGCTGGGTAGCTTGGCTTACGCCTTGCCTACTTTGGCCGGTCCCGCGGGGCTGGTCTTCAGTCTGCTGCTGCTCACCGCCGGCACGCGGCCGGGCTACCGGCTGCGGCGGCTGTTCTGCCGTCCTTGGGTGCTGGTTCTGCTCTGGTTGGGCGTGATTGGCCTGGCGCTGCAGGGGGACATCCTTACAACCATCGCCAATCAGGCCAACGCCTACCTCAAACACGCGGGCGACGCAAAGAGCACGGGCGAGGGCGCGATGCTGGTCTACCCCTCGGTGGCGCAGTCCATCATCGAGGTGCAGGATCTGAGCCTGAGCGGTCTGCTGCCCTACTTTCACCCTTGGATGGAGGCTGCCGTAGTCGGCCTGCTGGGCTTTGTTCTGGTGGTGGCCCGGCGGCCGGGAGCACTGTTCTTACTGCCCTTGGCGGCCCTGGCCCTGCTGAGCACCAAGCTGGGCGGACGCATGGTTATGTTTGGCGCGCCCGTGGTGGCTGTGGGGCTGACCCTGCCTCTGTTCTGGCTGTGGCAGCGTCTGCTGCGGGCCGGACTGCGCGGCAGCGTGGCCGGTCTTCTGACCTCCGGCGTAGTGCTGGCCCTGCTGGTGGCGCCTTTTGTGGACATGATTCCCGCTATGTCGCAAGGGCCCATGATCAATCGACGGCACGCCGACGCCCTGACCCGCGTCCGCACCATGACGCCGGAAGATTCCATGCTCTGGCTCTGGTGGGACTGGGGCTACGCGGCCCACCACTTTGCCCGGCGGCCCACCATTGCCGACGGCGCGGAGCACGCCGGGCCTTCCCTCTATCTGCCCGCGGCGGTCTTTGCCACGGACAACCCGCGCTTTGCCCGGCAGCTTATCCGCTACACGGCGCAGCACGGCAATGAGCCCGGCAAGGTTTTTGAGGATATGGACGGCCAGGAGGCGCAGGCCCTTATGGACACGCTGCGTTCGCCGGAAACGCCCCTCATTGCGGCTCAGGGTCGGGTCTTTCTGGTGGTCAGCTTTGAGATGCTGCGTCTGGGCTTCTGGATCAGCAATTTTGGCAGCTGGAATTTTGTCACCCGCAGCGGCGAGGGCGGGGCGCTTTCCATCGTGCCCCAGGCTCTGGCTTACAAGCTCGACAGCGGCGAAGTGCGCCTGGAGGGTAGCACCAGCGCCATCTACCCCGCTTCCATCAGTGTGTTTGAGGAAACGGGCGTAAGCCGCCGGGACTATGTGCAGGAGTGGTTCGCCGCGCACCCCAAAGCCACGCGGGAAGAACAGGACGCCTTCCTTGCCGGCCGCCGCAACATCAACTTTCTGTTTAATCGCGTCACCGGCGAAAAATTGGCCATGGACGCGCGCCTCTACAATTCCCTCATGGTCCAGTTGCTTCTGGGCGACGCCCACAATCCGCGCTTTTCTCCCTACTTCAAGCTGGTCTACGACAACGTCTTTGCCCGCATTTACGAAGTGCTGTAGCGTGCGGTAAGAGGTGCGTCCTGCCTTTGGGCAAGTATGCCGTCCGCGCGCACCGAAGAAAATTCCGGAAGCTGCAAAAAAAAGTTACCTCTGGCAACCTGTTTCCGAGCAGATTACCTTTGAAGATATGTCTTTTCAGAGTTTAAAACACGCTCGTTCCGGCGCGTAATCGTGCAAATAAATAGCGGTGCTGTCTTCATCCATAGCTAGCGCTGTTGTCTTGGCCCGTAACTTCTTCGTCGTAACGGGCCAAGCTCTTGCGCCGCAACGGCTGAAGCTACGCTTGCGCCGTCACAGTGATCCAGGGCATTGCAACGCCCTAGGCGCTGGGCCAGCGCACGGGGCGGATGTCCGGTTCCGGCTCGGGAGAGGCGGGCGCGCCCGGGGCCGGAGTGGCCGCGGAAGGCGAGCCCTGGGGCAGGGGGGCATTGAGCACTTCGCTGGTGCGGGCAAAGAGGTTGGTGAGGATGGCGTTGGAAACGACCATGCCCTTGCGGGTCAGGCGCAGGTAGCCGTCGCGCAGGCGGATGAGGCCGTTTTCGTGCAGGGCCCGGACAAGTTTCTGGTGGTCGCGGGTGAAGTCGCGGCCCGTGAGGTCGCGGTAGTCCTTGGTGCGCAGGCCGCGGGCCGTGCGCAGGCGGAGCATGAGCAGCTCCAGCACGCGGGTTTGCGGGCTGAGGATTTCGGCTTCCGCGTCCAGGCTGCCCTGGCGCACGCGGGTGTTCCAGGCGTTTTGCCCCGCGGGGTTGGTCCAGCGGCGGTTCTGGATGGTGGAGGTGGCTGAGGGGCCCATGCCCAGGTAGTCGGCCCCTTCCCAATAGCCCAGATTGTGGCGGCACTGGAAGCCCATGCGGGCGAAATTGGAAATTTCATAGTGCAGGTAGCCGTGCTGTTCCAGCAGGGCCGCGCCTTCCATGAACATGATGTTCTGGTCCCGTTCGGGGGGCAGGTTCAGGCGGCCTTCTTCCACGTCAGCTTCCAGGGCTGTGCCCGGCTCCAGGGTCAGGCCGTAGGCCGAAATATGGTCCGGCGTCATACGGAAGACGTCTTTAAGTGTCTGCAGCCATTGGCGCACGCTCTGGCCCGGCAGCCCCCACATGAGGTCCACGTTGATATTGGTGCAGCCCGCTTCGCGCGCCAGAAACACGGCGTGCAGGCTGTCGGCGGCCTTGTGCGCCCGGCCCAGCATGCGCAGTTGGGCTTCGTCCATGCTCTGCAGGCCGATGGACAGGCGATTGACCCCGGCATCCAGAAACTGGGCCGCCACGTGTCCGCCGCGCAGGGATTCGGGGTTGGCTTCCAGGGTTACTTCGGCCTTGGGGGCCAGTTTGAAATATTTGGACAGACGGTCGAGTACGATGCCGATAATGCGCGGCGGCAGCAGGCTGGGGGTGCCCCCGCCGAAAAAAACGGTTTCTACCGGGCTGCCGCCCAGGCGGTCCCCCCAGAGGGCCAGCTCCATAAGCAGGGTGTCCACATAGTCCCGCACGGCCGGGGAGGCGGTGGCGGCCACGCCGCGCCCCAGAGGGTTGGAGTGAAAGGCGCAGTAACGGCAGCGGGTACGGCAAAAGGGCACATGGATATAGACGAGCATGGCAAGTTCCTGATCATGGGGCGGCAAAAGGCCTTTGCTGAAAATATGCAAGAAGCGTGCTCAGACAAGGGCCTTGTGGCCTGCCCAAAGGTCCGGCGGCGTCGCCCTTGGCAAAAAGGCCGACGCACAGTATATTCGCAGTCCGGCACAGGGCGCAAGCGGGCGTCGGGCCGCGCCGCACGCGAGGCGGCGTCAAAGAGTTGCCAAGGAGAGAACCTCATGGAGATACGTTTTCAGAATCTGGGGCCCGAGCAGTGGAAGGCGGAAGTCCTGCTGGCGCCCGTGTGCGAGGGGGAAGCCGTGCTGGAGCAGTGCCCCCAGATCGACCGGGCCGCGCCCTGGCTGGTCATTGCCCCGGCCCTGCGGGATGTTAAGGGCAAAAAGGGCGAACTGGCCCTGCTGCACGGCCACAAGGATCTGCCCGTGCCCCGCGCGTTGGCCGTGGGCCTGGGCCCGCGCGAAAAACTGGATCTTGGCGGCGTGCGCAAGGCCCTGGCGGCCGCTGTGCAGTTTTGTCGGCGGCAGGGCTATGCCTCGCTGCTGCTGCCGGAATCGGCCCTGGCCGGGCTGCCTGGCGGCCGGGAGCGCCTGGTGGAAGAATGCGTGTGCGCGGCCCAACTGGCCCTGTACCGCTTTACGGCTCTGAAAAAGCCCGACGCGGAAGAACCCGCCGATCCCCAATGGCTGGCCCTGGGCTTTGACGGCGAGGAAGTGCCGGACGGCTTTCAGGCGGCGGCCCGCCGGGGTGAGAATGCGGCTGCGGCCGTGCGTCTGGCCAGGGATTTGGCCACTACGCCTTCCAATCTGCTCTACCCCCAGGCCCTGGCTGAAAAGGCTCAGGAACTGTCGCGGGACGCGGGCTTTGTCTGCAGCGTGCTGGACGAGGAGGCCCTGGAGCGCGAAGGCATGGGCTGCCTGCTGGCCGTGGGCCAGGGGTCGCGCCGTCCGCCGCGTCTGGTGGTGGTGGAGCACGCGCCCAAGGGGCACGAGCAGGACAAGCCCCTTATTCTGGTGGGCAAAGGCATCACTTTTGATTCCGGCGGCATCAGCCTTAAACCTGCCGCTCACATGTACCAGATGAAGAGCGACATGACCGGTGCGGCCACAGTGCTGGCCACGGTCACGGCCCTGGCGCGGGAAGGCGCGCCCCGTCGCGTGATCGGCCTGCTGACCTGCGCGGAGAATATGCCCGACGGCGGAGCCGTGCGCCCCGGCGACGTGGTGCGCGCCGCCAATGGCGATACAGTGGAAATCCAGAACACCGACGCCGAAGGCCGTCTGGCCCTCTGCGACGCTCTGGCCTACGCCCAGAAAACCTGGACCCCGGCGGCCGTGGTGGATATTGCCACCCTCACCGGGGCCTGCGCCGTGGCCCTGGGCACGGGCCTGGCCGGGCTGTTCTGCGACGACGCGGATCTTGCCGAGCGCATCCGCGCGGCGGGCGGGGCGTGTGGCGAAGACTTCTGGCCCCTGCCCCTCTGGCAGCCTTATGCCGAGCAGCTGAAAAGCCAGGTGGCGGACATCTGCCACATCGGCCCGCGCGAGGGCGGGGCTATCAACGCTGCGCTGTTCCTGCGGCATTTTGTGCAGGAGGGCGTACGCTGGGCGCACCTGGACATTGCCGGCGTGGACTGGGCCGCCAAAACTACGCCCCTCTGCCCCGAAGGCCCCACGGCCTTTGGCGCGCGCACCTTGCTGGAACTGGCCAGGGGGGGCGTGCAATGAAGGTCTATCTTATCGGGGCCGGCCCCGGCGACGCGGGCCTGCTGACCCTCAAAGGGCGCGACGCCCTGGCCGGGGCCGACGTGGTGGTCTACGACGCCCTGGCCAACGAGGCTCTGCTGGACCACGTCCGGCCAGACGCGGAAAAAATTTATGTGGGCAAGGTGGCGGGCAACCACGCCCTGCCCCAGGATCAGATCAACGCCCTGCTGGTGGCCAAGGCCCGCGAGGGCAAGGTGGTGGCCCGGCTCAAGGGCGGTGACCCCTATATTTTCGGGCGCGGCGGCGAAGAGGCCGAAGAGCTTGTGGCCGCAGGCGTGCCGTTTGAGGAAGTGCCCGGCATCAGCAGCACGGTGGCGGCTCCGGCCTACGCGGGCATTCCCCTGACGCACCGTGACTTCGCTTCCTCTGTAACCATCATCACAGGGCACGAAAATCCGGACAAGCCCGGATCGGTGCACAACTGGGCCGCCTTGGCGGCCAGCGCCGCCACGCTGGTTTTTGTCATGGGCATGAAGAATCTGCCGGATATTGTGCGCAACCTGCTGGCGGCGGGCATGGACCCAGCCACCCCGGCGGCCTTGGTCTACCGCGGCACCACGCCCGCCCAGCGCAGCCTTGCGGCGCCGCTGGCCGAGCTTCCCCAGGCGGCTGCTGCGGCGGCCTTCACCAACCCTTCGGTCATTGTGGTGGGCAAGGTGGCGGGCCTGCGCGGCACGCTCAACTGGTTTGAAAACCGCCCCCTGTTCGGCCGCCGCATTGTGGTGACCCGTGCGCGGGAACAGGCCAGCGGTCTGGCCCAAAGCCTCACAAGCCTGGGGGCCGAGGTCATCCAGTGCCCCACCATAGAAATCCGCCCGCTGGAGGACTACGCCGCCCTGGACGCAGCGCTGGCCAACCTTGCGGAATATCACTGGATTATCTTCACTTCGGTGAATGGGGTGCGTCACTTCTGGCAACGCTTGGCAGTGGTCGGCAAAGACAGCCGCGCCCTGGGCGGCTGCCGGGTGGCGGCCATTGGCCCGGCTACGGCCGAGGCTCTGCGCGGCCGGGGCATTGCACCGGATTTTGTGCCGCAACGCTATGTGGCCGAAGGCGTGCTGGAGGGGCTGTTGGCCCGCGAAGGCGGCGCAGTGGCGGGCAAGCGCTTTTTGCTGCCCCGTGCGGCCAAGGCCCGCGAGGTGCTGCCCGAAGAGCTGCGTAAGGCCGGGGCCGTGGTGGACGTGCTGCCCGCCTATGTGACCGTGCCCGCCGACCATAACCGGGAGGCCGTGCTGCGTTGCCTGGAAGAAGGCCATCTGGACTGCGTTACCTTTGGTTCTTCCTCCACGGTGGAAAATTTCCTGGCGCTCATTCCGGCGGCCACGCTTAAGGCCCATCCTGAAGTGCAGCTGGCGGCCATCGGCCCGGTCACGGCCCGGACCCTGGCCGCGCACGGTCTCGCCTGCCGCATCCAGCCGGAAGAGTATACCATTCCGGCTCTGGTGGCGGCCCTGCAAACCCATTTTGCGCGGTCCGCCCGCGCCTGAGGACAGCATGCCCCTGAATATCGCTATCCTGGCCTCCGGCAGCGGCACTAACGCCCAGGCCATGTTCGACAAGGCCGCCGCCGGGGTTCTGGACGTGAACATCCGGCGCGTCGTCTGCAACCGGCCCGGCGCAAAAGTCATTGAGCGCGCGGCCAGGGTCGGCGTGCCCTGCCTGACCCTGGACCACACCAGCTTCCCCGACCGCGAGAGCTTTGATCGCAGCATGGCGGCGACCCTGCAGGACGACGGCGTAGATCTGGTGGTGCTGGCGGGCTATATGCGTCTGCTCACCCCTTACTTTCTGGAAGCCTTTGCCGGGCGGGTGCTCAATATTCACCCCGCCCTGCTGCCCAGCTTTCCCGGCGTGCACGGCGGAGCCGACGCCGTGGCTTACGGCGTCAAACTCTCCGGCTGCACGGTCCATTTTGTGGAAGAAAAGGTGGACAGCGGCCCGGTGCTCATCCAGGCCGCCGTGCCCGTGGAGGCCGGTGAAGACGTCGCAACGCTCATGCAGCGCATCCATGTCATGGAGCACCGCATTTACCCCCAAGCCGTGCAATGGCTGGCCCAAGGCCGGGTGCGCGTGCAGGACCGGCGGGTCTTTATCGCCCCCGCTGCCGTCCCCCGCGCCCCCCGTGACGGCGATTGGCTGGTTTGGCCGCCCCTGGAAACGGGCTTCTAGAGCATTTAACACTTGAAATGCTCGCTTACGGCAGGCAAAAGCCTGCCTTCTCGCATTTTGTGGCAAGGATTTTC